>JGI2924J29684_1077139_pt1 | contig 13951 bp, 13 predicted proteins | sample BenlonsequencITS_FD_29684 | JGI IMG/M metagenome (IMG submission 29684)
CAAGATCATCGATGAATATAACAGGATACCCACCAGAACCCAGTCGGCGCTCTTAACGGTCCTTGCCGACAATTACGCAGAAATCATGGACCAGATCTACGAATGTCCCGAGGCAGCCTGGTATCTGACCGCCAATGACGATGCAGGGGGAGGCACATACCAGGTAATCGAGGCCTTGAAAGATCGAATTGATGTGGTTGTCAGGGCCCTCCATTTTAACACCCGTTTCCTGGAAGATTTGCAGCATCGTATAGAAACAAGATTTCAACCGGAAAAGAACATACCCGGTGAGATTGTATTTACCGAGGAAGAACTGGATACCCTGTATCAGGAGATTCTTGCAATTCAGGTTCCTGCGCTTATACGGAAAAAAATAGAGTTCTTCGCCCGGCAGTTTGAGTTTTTCGAACCGGCCTCCACCAAGCTGGAGTACATGACAAAGGATACGGCAAAGCTTTCCGGGCTCGATTTCCAGGAATTGATGAGTCAGGAGAGTGGTAAAGATCAGATACGGGACCTCGGCAGCCAGGCAAAGAACGGTCTGTCCGTACGAAAACTGATGACCATGCTCCTGTTCACCAAGGCTCTTGCCTACTTTCGGGGCCACGGAGAGGTCGAGGATGAGGATGTCAGGCAGATTATTCCCTTCGTACTTCATGACTCACTTTCCCCCTATCTGGAATCACCCTACTTTGACAGCGAGGAAAATGGTCCCTACCGGGTGGACAGAATCACCTGGATTCGCAAGACCTATGATCTCTCCTGCCAGGAATTTGAGCGTCTGAAGCTTCAGAAACACGATCCGGTGGAAGAGACGGAAAAGCTGTTTCGCATGGGGCTTGAAGATCTAAGCATAAAAGAGGTGGAAAAGCGGATGTTTCAGATCGAGCAGATTTTGAAAGAGATGAGCAAGACGCAAAAACTCTACGGTCATATGGCCGATGATATTCTTAAATTGAAGTATTTCCATCAGAGATACACCAATTATCGACGATGGCTGCAATGGAAATAGGCACAACGCTGGCCCTTTTCCTTCAAAAAGAGGAACCGGTCCTCCAGGCTTCTTTGGACACGCTACTTGAATCACACCCCCTTGTGCGGGAGCTTGATGTGGAAGGGCTGCTGAGTCACCTGTTCTCCGCTCTGTTCGAAGTATTTTCTTCGGACTCGGAGTGCCTGCGCATGCTTTTCCTGCACGGCATGAGGCACTATCTGCCTGCCGTGCTTAAAGAGGGCGAAACGACGCTCCCTGCCGAGATGCTTCTTGAAAGCTGGCTTCTGCTAAGGCCCCTGATCTCTGATCAGCGCCTGCTTTCGGCGGATAAACTACCAGGTTTTCTCGAGCGGTGGGAGCTCGCCTTGAAGCGGCTCCCGGATAATTCCATGCGCCGGAGCTGGCTGGATCATATGGCCCGGTACCTCGATCAATGTACCCGACTTGAGCAGGTCTTTGCCCTGGGGCGTCTGGCCGCCTGGATTCTGGGGCTGGCCGAACAGCGGCAAGCGGCCCTGGAGAGTGCTGATCTTCTACCTGAAAAGCTCATCGGTGAGCTTCTTCACATAGAGAAGAGTGGACTGAAAGAGGCCCGGGATAACCCCTGGTTTTTCAAAGGCTCCTTCATCAAGGGGCGTATCGGCGGTTTCGCCGGTTACGGAGGGCCCTTCCTTCAGCCACCTACATGTCGCAGGCTGGAAGGGGTTTCTTTGCCTGCCTCCAGCGGCCTTGTGGCCCATGACCGGAAAAATGGTTACCATCTCTTTGCCGATTCCTTCGGCTGCCGTCTGGTTTACGATCCCGCCCTCCTGACCCTGGCCCGGAATCTTCCCGAGGCGCATGAGACCGAGTGGCTCCTTGTCGACTGTCGGAAGGACAGTCACTACCTATGGGTCCGGAGGAAGGGGGCATGAACGGGAAAGAACTGTGCGAAGCCTGGGATGAACGGTGGGAAGAGGCCTTGGGGCTTTGGAGTCATCTGGTCATGATGCGTTCTCCCCACTGGTGTTTTTCTACGGAGGAGGCAAAGACCCAGGGACTGGAGGGCAGTTTTGCCATGATTCGTCTGAAGGATCACCGAGTCGTTCTCGATGCTTCACTCATCTCGTATTATCGCTTGGAAGACTTTCCTCTGGAAATACTCGCCCACGAAATCGGCCATCATGTCTATGTCCCGGCAAATCTTCAGGACAACGGGCGTTTGCTAAGCCTGGTGCGCAAGGCCCTGACGGAAAAAGAAAGCTATGCGCCCCAGTTTATGAACCTCTACGCCGATCATCTGATTAACTACCATCTTCAGAAACAGAAAGGCCTGGCCATGGCGGAAGTCTATCAACATATTTTGGCCAAGCAGAAGAAGGATGACACTTCTGCGGTGTGGAATCTGTACCTGGCCGTCTACGAGCGGCTTTTTTCTCTAAAACCCGGCACCCTGGCACGAGTTCCAGGCAAGAAAACAGAGTCCCAGAGGCTGGAACAGGATAGTGAAATAGGGGCTCAGATCATTCGATCCTATTGTGAAGATTGGCTCTCGGGAGCCTACACCTATGCTTCCCTCTATTACCCCTATCTGTGGGAAAAAGCCCAGGAGAGCGCTTCGATTACCCTCCTCCTTGATACCCTGCATGCCTCGGACGGGGCCTCCGGGGAGGGGGGAGACCTACAGAAGGTTTCTGCCGATGGGGTGGGTATGGTGTCCGATCACTCCATCTCCGGCGATGGAAGAACAGAAATCGGTTCACCTCAATCTGAGGGAGAAGGGCCGGCTCAGCGCTATACCTCGCCCTGTGAGTATTTGGATTACATGAGTCAGCTGGAACCGGGGAGCTTTGATTCCAACAAGGCGCTGGCCCGCTATTATACGCAGATTGCGTCCCCGTATATGATCCCATTTCCCATGGAAGTCATGCCGGAAAAAGAGGCTATCATCCCCGAAGGCCTAGAATCCTGGGATATCGGTGATAATCCCGGCGAGATCGACTGGTTTGGGACCCTCATCCGAAGCCCCGAGGTGGTACCGGGGATGACAACAGTTAAAAAGGTCTATGGATGGGATGATGACCAGAGCCCCGGGCAAAAGGTCCCGGACTTGTATATCGGTATCGATTGTTCCGGTTCCATGGGGAATCCTGCTCTGAAATTTAGCTGGCCCGTTCTTGCAGGGACCATCATTGCCCAATCGGCATTGCGGGCCGGGGCCAGGGTGAAGGTCGTTCTTTCCGGTGAGCCTGGTTCTTTCATGGAGACCCGCGATTTTGTAAAGAGTCGGCAGGAGGTCATGAATGTGCTGATTTCCTATCTTGGAACGGGTTTTGCTTTCGGAATTCCCCGTCTTGCCGATGATTTTTCCCGTCCCAGGAAGGAGCGGACCCATATTCTGCTTTTGACCGATGACGATATCTTTGCCATGCTGAACGACGGTCCCCATTATGATCAAAAGCACTCTACCTGGGAGGTCGCAGACAAGGCCCTTAAAAACGGTGGAGGCGGCGGCTCCTTGGTCCTCTATTCAGAACCCGAGTACCATGCGAAAGAGGCTGACCGCTTGAAAAAAGAGGGCTGGGACCTCTTCTACGTATCCAATGACGAGGAGTTGTCCCGTTTTGCCAAGGCCTTTGCCCGCAAAAAATTTGGAGCCAAGCGATGAGAGTTCCGCAAAACGGTGAGCAAACAGGGCCTCAACTGGAGGATCTGCTCCACCATCTTTCCGAATGCCCCGGTGTGTTTCTGGAAACGCCGCTGTTCGTCAGCTCTGCCTCCGAGGGCGGAGTCCATAGTTTGGCTCTGATTTTTGATCTGTTTCTGCTCCAGAATGTGAAGATCCCTATAGGCTTGAAAAGGAAGTTGGAAACATCCTGGGAAAGTCCCCAGTTATCTGAGCGCTGCTGGCGAGGGTGGCAGCTTCTGGCCTACCTCTTTTCCCACAGCTGGTTCTATGAGAAAAAGGTCCTGGCAAAGGGCTTTGCCCGTGGCCTTGATCATATGCACAAGCTTACCGATATTGTGGAGGCTTCCGCTTTTATCGCCAACCCGGCACGGCGGGAGGAACTCTGTCGGCTTGCACTATTTTGGTGCGGCCTCAGGCCGCAGGGAGAGAGCCCAGAGCAGGCCGAGGATCGGCTGAAGGCACTGGATACCCTTTTCAGGAAGGACATCGAAGCGAAAAGCAGCCGGAACAGGAGCAGGGCAGAGGAGATACGACGAAAAATCCAGGAAGCCAGGGCCAGGGAGGCGGCCAATACCTATGCAAGGGAATAAGACGATCCGTCCTGTTCTGGACGATTCAGAGCGATTCCCAGGACTTGAGGATTTGAGATGGGTCTACTACCTTAGGCAGCATCCGAAGGCGCCTCTGTACAATTTCAAATCGGGAGATCGTCTCGATTCAGACGGGGTGGAGCGGCTGCATGGCTACAAGAGGACGTTGCGGAAGCTCGGTGGTACCTCATCCCTCTCCTTTATACGGGCGTTCTACAAAGAGGCCCGTTCGGATGTTCCCGCCTACCGAAACTATCCGGCGGATTTTAACGATGCTCCTTCCATGAATCGTGACGACCTGCGCAAGGCCCCCTGGGACTATGTGAAAGATAGCGCTTCGTTGGAAAATATCCTCTGTTATGCCACCTCGGGAACCACAGGGGCGCCCCTCGAGGTTATCTTTGATGCCACATGTGCCTCTTCCTGGTTGCCCCAGGTGGAGTTGATGCTGGAGAAGGAGGGCCTCGGTCTGGAAAAGGGAGCAGGAACAACGGCTGTCGCCCTGATCTGCTATCAACTGGAGACCCTGACCTATGCCTCCGCTTCATCCTATTTAGAAGGCTCCGGTTTCATCAAGGTGAACCTCCATCCCAAACAGTGGAGAGCTCCCTCGGATGCAAGCGACTATCTTCTGGGCTTAGATCCGGGACTTTTGACGGGAGACCCTCTGGCCTTTTCCGCCCTCATGGAGCTTGAGATTCCCCTACGCCCCCGTGCCATGATCTCCAGTGCCATGACCCTGAGCGAGGGATTAGCCGTTAAGCTGGAAGAGTACTTTCATTGCCCCGTCTATGATGTCTACTCCATGACCGAATGCCGAAACATAGCCTTCAAGAGACGGGGAATCATGGAGAAGATGAGACCGGACCTCTATCTGGAAATCCTGGCCCCCGGAGAGGAGCGCGTTTTGGAAGAAGGAGCGTGGGGAGAGCTGGCGGTCAGCGGCGGCAACAACCCCTATCTTCCCCTGATCCGTTATCGGACGGGAGATTTTTGCCGTCTGAGAAACCAGAGGGGGCGGCAGTTTCTGGAAGATTTTCAGGGACGACTTCCCGTTCGTTTTCCCCTGCCTCACGGCGGTTGGATAAATACGATAGATTTTTCCCGGGCCCTGGCTCCCTTGGCCCTGGCCTCCTTTCAGATTGCCCAGCAAAGGGATTTTTCTCTGGTCGTTCGCTATGGTGGGAGGGGCAAGCTCTCCCGAGAGATCGGAAAGGCCATCGGGGGCGTTTTGGAACAATACGGTGCAGAAGATCTTCCCTTTATCTTTGGAGAACCTTTGCCGGAAATTTCTGGAAAGAAAATCTGTTCCTTTGTAACGGAGTTTGAGCGTTGAAAAAGGTCGGCTTGTGTTTGGGCAAATACGCTCCCTTCCATCGGGGCCACGGCCTTGTCATAGAGACGGCCCTGAGCGAAATGGATCTGGTTCTTGTGTTGATTTACAACAGTCATGTGACCTCCATTCCCCTGAAAAAACGGGCGGACTGGATTCGCCGCATCTATCCCGAGCGGGTCAAGGTGATAGAGGCCTACGACGGTCCGGAAGAGACCGGTTACAGCCCCGAGATCAAAAGCAAGCAGGAAGCTTATGTCTTGAAGAAGCTAACAGGGTGGCAGATTCACAGCTTCTATTCCTCGGAACCCTACGGGGAACATATGAGCCGGGCCTTGGGTTGTCGAAACCGTCAGGTTGATTGCCAGAGGCTGCAATTCCCCATATCGGCCACACTCCTGCGAGAGGATCCCTATACATACCGCCGTTTTCTCAGCCCCGAGGTCTACTTTGACCACGTAATCAAGGTCGTATTTCACGGAGCACCCAGTACGGGAAAAACCACCATTTCGGAGGCTCTGGCCCGGAAATTTCACACGGCCTGGATGCCTGAGTACGGTCGGGAATACTGGGAAAAACATGAAGTGGACCGAAGGCTAAGCCCCCGTCAGCTTCTGGAGATAGCCTGCGAACACAGAAAACGGGAACTGAGGGATGTGTATGAGGCAAGGGATTTCTATTTTATCGATACCTGTGCACTTTCCACCTACCACTTTGCCCTGGATTATCACGGTACGGCTCTTCCCGAGCTTTGCCGCCTGGCCGATGAGGCTGGAAGCCGCTACGATCTGCATATTCTTTGCGGCGATGATATTCCCTATGATGATACACCCGACCGTTCGGGTGAGGTGTATAGATCAAGATTTCAAAAGAGATTTGAAAAAGATCTTCAAAAACGGCAGATCCCCTACATTCTGCTTACCGGTTCCCTGGAAGAGCGGATAGAAAAGGTCTCCATACTTTTGAAGCATACCAAGGAGTTACATTCATGCTGAACTTTTTTTCCATCAACCATGTAGCCTTCACCGTTCTTCAGTATCCCATGAGCTATGTGGAGTTTCTGGGGACCATCTTTTATATATGGTCGGTCTGGCTTATTGCCCAGAAAAAGATGCTCACCTGGCCGGTCGGTATTGTATCGGTCATCCTGTATGCATTTCTTTTCTATCAGATTCGTCTCTATTCTGATTTTCTGGAGCAGCTCTACTACTTGGGGGCCAGTGTCTATGGATGGTGGTTTTGGGATAAAAAGAAAAAAGAGGATCAGGAGATCGCTGTCGTCCGCGGTACTCTAAAGAATAACATATTCTGGCTGGCTGGTATTCTCATTGTTTCGGGATTCACCGGCCTTTTGATGGGAAGAATCCATCTGATTCTTCCGAAAATCTTTCCCCAGCCGGCTGATTTTCCTTTCTGGGATGCCTTTACCACCATAAGCAGTTTTGCCGCCATGTTCCTTCTGGCCCGAAAACGATTTGAGAGTTGGCTTCTCTGGATTGTGGTTGACGTGATAGGAATCGTGCTCTATTACGTCAAGGGGGTGAAATTCCTTTCGCTGCTTTACGTCTTTCTGTTGCTTATCGCCCTTAAGGGCTTTTTAAGCTGGCGGTCCTCTTTGCATAGTGTTCCGAATCCTGGTGATAACCGGAGCACTGCCCATATAGGGAATGGGCAGTGATACTATGTGACCGGCTGATGCAAGACAAAAGCCGGGGCAAAAGAATCCCATAATCTTTGGGGTCCGGGGCGAAGGGCCCCGGAGAAGGGGGTGCGTCGAGATCACCGGGGGCTTCCCCCGGAAGCTCGGCGCAGGGGGAAGGCGTTCCCCCACCAAAAAAGAAAAAGTCTGAAGGTCGAAATTTATATGACAGGCAGGTATTCCTCTTCATTACCATGGGGCTGTTTCACGAGGATAGTGTTCCGAATCCTGGTGGTGATATGTTGTTTTTGCCGAAGAAAACCTTGATTTTCCTTTCTTGTCCAATTTTTTATACGTGTGTCTTTGTAAGGGCCGAATAGCAAAGGAATTATACTCTTTGCACCACCAATATTCCTAACACTAGTGGTTTATATTGACAAAAAAAAGAAATATGCGTTAGTATACTTTAACCGTATTAGTTAAGACTAATTAAATTCTAGAAACCTAATACAATGCTTGAAAGGAGTAAAGAATGGATACCACCGGTGGAACCGGCTTGATCATATATTCAAGTAAGACAGGTAATACACGTACGTTAGCCCGGGGCGTGGTTCAGGGACTTGGTATGCGGGTTAAACTGGCAGCAATAGAAGAAAATTTAGATGCTTTGTCCTTCTCTTGGGTGATTATCGGTTTTTGGGTTGATAGGGGAGATCTTGATGCCAAGGCACGTTCATATGTAGAAACACTTTCTGGATGTAAGGTTGGTCTTATTGGAACCCTTGGAGCCTATCCTGATTCGCCTCATGCCAAAGATGTCGAGAATCATGTACGGGATGTCATATCTGCGAGAAACAAATATCTGGGATGTTTTTTATGCCAGGGACGGATTGATCCGGCCCTGACAAGGAAGTTTGAGCAGCTGCCGCCGGATCATCCTCACGCTATGAATGAAGAACGCCGAAAGCGTCACACAGAGGCCGCATTCCATCCCAATGATGCAGATATTGCGGCTGCTACTGCAGCATGTGCGGAAATGATAAAGGCCGCAAGATAATCATGAAACATACAGCCTCCAGCAGGATGCGCTTACTCCTGTGGATACTCGCGATTGTCTTGGTGATACTGCTTCTTGTGGGTGTCGCTTCCGGGAGTGTCCGGATTCCTCTGCGGACCGTCATCTCCGTGCTTACCGGTCATGCCGAAGCTGATGCCAATGCCACGATTATTTTAGGAATACGTCTACCCCGCTTACTTATGGCAATTTTGGTGGGGATGATGCTCTCTACGGCGGGAACGGTGGCACAGGCGGTGTTCCGGAATCCTTTGGCGGACCCCTACATTATCGGTATTAGCGCGGGTGCCGTAGCAGGTGCAATCCTTGCGTTCTTTTTGGGATTGCCCGATGTCTATTACGGGATTTTTGCTTTCTTTACCGCACTGGCCACGGCGTTTCTTATTTTTCGTCTGGCAGGACGAAAAGGAAAAGCCGACACGGCTATGCTTCTCATTGTAGGAATAGCCGTGTCGTCGTTCTTGAGTGCCTTAACCTCCTTTGTCATGTATTCGGCTGGCGAGGATTCATACCGAGTGATGGTGTGGACCATGGGGTACTTGGGGGCGGCTACATGGGGCCGGGTAGGGCTACTGGTAGTGCCGCTTATCGCGTCGTCAGCCTACTTCCTCTATCTTCGACAGGATATTGATGCCTTGCTGATGGGGGACGAAGAGGCGTATTCGCTTGGCATCGATGTCGGCAAGCTTAAGCGACGGTTATTACTGGTTACCAGCTTGATAGTCTCTTTTTCGGTGGCATTTACCGGTATGATTGGTTTTGTGGGACTCATTGTGCCCCATGCCATACGGCTCATTATCGGAAATGGCCACGCTCGTCTTTTACCTCTTGCGGCATTTTCCGGCGGTGTCTTCTTGCTTTTTGCCGATACCCTGGCTCGTACACTACTTGCGCCGACAGAGATTCCTATCGGTGTGGTAACGGCTTTTTTCGGGGCCCCGTTCTTTCTGGTTTTAGCCGTTCGGGCTGGTCGAGGAGGCGCAGTATGAGTCTATGTGCGGAACATATCCATTTTTCCTACCGGGATAAGACGGTTCTTGCCGGTGTCGACTTTACATTGCAACAGGGAGAGGTCTTTGGTTTGTTGGGCCCCAACGGATCGGGAAAATCGACCTGTCTGAAAACTGTATTGGGGTATCTCAAACCCTCCTCTGGTCGGATCGTTTTTGCAAGGTTCGGTTCTTTGCCGTACGGTTTGCTGGTTGGTAAAGAGGTTGCCCGGCGGGTTGCCTTTGTACCGCAGCAGACTGCATTGCATTCGGCAATTACCGTTTTCGAAGCGATTCTTATGGGACGCTTGCCACATCTTGCCGATCGCTGGAGCGGTTACGGGGCGGAAGACAAAAAGAGCGTTCGTGAGGTGGTAGAGGCCTTGGGCCTGTGCGACTTAGTGGACCGAAATGTGACCTGTCTCTCAGGGGGCGAGTTGCAAAAGGTCATTATTGCCCGCTGCCTTGTACAGGAGAGCGATATTCTCCTGCTGGACGAAGCTACGGCAGGTCTCGACTTAAATCACGCTGTAGAAATCATGGAGTTTATGCGACGAAAAGCGAAGGAAGAGTCGAAAAGCATCGTCGCAGTACTTCACGATGTGAATCTCGCTTCTCAGTACTGCGATCGTATAGCGCTACTCAAAAAAGGCTGTTTACGCTACATCGGTACTCCTGAAGAGGTTATAAGCGAAACGGTACTGGAAGAGATCTACGGTATTCGGGCGAAGATCGGCTACGATGATGGCGGCAAGCCTTTCGTTTTGCCGCGGCGGATAGAAACTGCTGAAAGAGAGGTTGCCAATGTTTGCTGAACGTTATCGCTCACACCATGATGCAGAGGCAAAATTAGCTTCTATTTTGGGACTGTATGCACATTCGCGTTCCGGAACAGTGGACTGGGAGGATGTGGAGCGGCCTCTCTACTCTGCGCCACCGTCTGGGAGACGCTGTATCTATATCCATATCCCATACTGCGATACAATTTGTGAATTTTGCAATCTTAATCGTACCGCTCGGGGACATACCGATTTAGATGCGTATACAAAGTATCTAATAAAGGAGATCGAGTGGTATGCCCGATATCCGTACATCAGGGATGGTCAGTTCGACGCCATATATTTTGGCGGCGGCACGCCCACTATTTTACAGACTGAGCAGCTTAGCCTGGTACTTCGAGCCTTACGCGACTCTTTTCACTTGTCAGAGGATTGTGAAATAACATTGGAATCGACACTTCATAATCTGCCGGCTGAAAAAAGTGCCCGCCTCCAGCAGGAGGGGGTGAACCGTTTGAGCCTTGGTGTTCAAACCTTTTCGTCCCGTGGAAGATCATTTCTCGGCAGAACAGGGGATGCAGAATATGCTATCGCTCGACTGCGAGCGATCCGGCAGCTCTTTTCTGGTGTCCTTGGAATAGACATTATCTACAGCTACTTCGATCAGAGTCTGGAGGAGGTCGCTCATGATGCTTCTCTTTGTTCTGATTTGTCCCTTGACGGTGCGAGTTTTTATTCTCTCATGATTCACGACGGTTCTTCCTTGGGGCAGCGTATTGCGAAAGGTGAAATTCCCTTTGGCCGGAGCCTGGAAGATGATCGACAACGGCATAATCGTTTTTATGAGGATATGCATGCGGGTGGATACGAAATGCTGGAGCTCTCCAAGCTTGTTCGTCCCGGCCGTGATGAATATCGGTACATACGAATTCGATATGAGAATGGTGATGTTCTTCCCATTGGAGCAGGGGCGGGCGGGCAGTTGGCTGGATACCGTATCTATTCCATGGCACAGGGCCGCCGCTTTGCTTCGAAGATAGAACCTGCTTATGCACAATACCACCGCGTGTTAGGCCATTTACAGTTTGGTTGCTACGACCTTACAACCCTCTCGGAGGAATTAGGGCCGGATTCGTATGCTCCTTTGCGGGAACGAATGGACTATTTTGTCCGCAATGGGATGCTGGTACCGGAAACGGATGATCTGTATACGTTAACCGCCGATGGAATTTTCTGGGGAAATAATATTGCGGTGGACATATTGAAAGCGGCGATAGATGGGACGAAAGAACATCACTAGGCTTTCGCCTCTCGGCGAAAGCGGTGCTGGACACAGAAAAGGAGAAATATTATGCGAAAGATAGCATATCTTGTTGCCGTTATCCTCGCTTTTGCAGGATGCGGAAATGAAAAGTCCTCTCATACGGATGCTGCATCTTCAGCTTCATCGGCAGATACCGGAAAGCAGCTCGCATCCGTTACCATAGATGAAGCGACGGGGCGTGCACGTGATGCATATGGTCATACCATCGAGGTTCGTCCATATCAAAGAATGGTAGTAGCTTCGCTGGGAGCCGTAGAAACACTGTATCTTATTGGGGGCGAAGATGCCATGGTTGCTATAGCAACCAGTCGTGGGGGTGTCTGGCCCGAAGAGAAGACAGCCTTGCTTCCTAGTGTAGGAAATGTGGCTCGTCCAAGTTTTGAGACGATTATATCCTTTGATCCCGATATCGTTATTCTCAGCGCCATGTCTTTGGATATCGCCGAAAGCCTGTCTGGGCGCGGTATCCCCGTATTCATTCACGACGCCACGTCAATCGAAGATATTTTCGCTTCCGTAGAGCTTTTGGGCGATCTTTCGGCTAAAGAATCGGCAGCAGAGGCCTTGATAGCCGAAAAACGGGCTCGCCTGGCGGAAGTGGCGTCTGCGGTTGCCAAGCGGACGGTGCGGCTAAAAGGTGCATTTCTCTATTCAGCCAATCCCGTCATGGGCTTTACCAACGAATCGCTTCCTGGCGAGATACTGAATCTCCTAGGGGTAACGAATATAGCCGTGGGGCTAAGCGGGAAGCGTCCTATTATCTCATCTGAGCTCCTCATATCCGAAAATCCCGATTTTCTTTTTATCTCCATGTCGATTGAGAACCCCGAAGACTTGCTTAGGGCAGAATCTGCCGTCGCAAGAACTCGTGCAGGGAGAGAAGGCCACATCAGCACGATTCCTTCTTCTTTGATTCTGCGCCCCTCTCCACGTATTGTGGACGGAATTTCGACGCTCCAAGAAATTCTTGCGGAGATTCCTCCTGCCCCGGAAGAGGGATGAGGAGCTTGTGATGTTTTTGGAAACCTTTCACCATATTGTTGCATTCATTCAACTGGGAGGTATCCTCAACTGGATTCTTGTCGGGCTATATCTGGTTGTTCTTGTGCTTGCAGTGGATCGTTGTGCTTACTTTATTCGCACAGGATACCAGCGTAATCGTCTTGTTGCCGGTATCGATTCGGCTTTTTTTGCATCCATATCGGATAATGGCACCGACGGCCAAACGCCGGCTTTCCCTTGGCCTAAACATTACGCTAAAAGTCAGCCGGTGCGCATGATTGCCCTTGTACTCGAAGATCGACGGTCGACGAAAGAGGCTTTGGACGAGGCCGTGGATCGTGAAGGTTCGGCCATACGGAGGGAGATGGATCGTGGCTTAGAGGCTCTTTCGGTCATCGGTAACATTGCTCCTCTAATGGGTTTACTTGGCACGGTGACGGGGCTTATGAGGGCTTTTCATCGCATCGAATCCCTCGGCGGTACCGTCGATATTGCCGCTTTTTCCGGTGGTATCTGGGAGGCAATGATCACGACAGCCATCGGATTAATCGTGGCTATTCCGGCAGTAGTTTTTTGCAGAGTCTTCGAAAAGATTGTAGAACGTCGTGGTGAAGATATGGGGTATGTCGTTTCTCTCGTATCGGAAAGCTTGCATGAGGGGACTGTGGAAAACCCTCGGGCGGGGCAAAGCCGGGAGAGTGCATAATGAAAACCTTTGGTGCCGTTCGATCTCGCCAAAGCGGCTTGAATATGACATCCCTTATCGATGTAGTTTTTATTCTTCTTATTTTTTTCATGATTGGATCAAGGTTTGAGAAGCCTGCGATTTCTCTTACCCTTCCAAACGCAACGACGGGAGAACGGGTGGAGCGTCAAATAATTACCGTCTCCATAGATTCCGAGGGGAATTTGTATGTAGAGGGGAAACCCATTGAACCGGCAGCCCTGGAGCTGTTTATTGCACCGTTGGCGACGGCCGATCCCGAGTTAACGGCATCTTTGGAATGCGACGGGGCAGTCCCTTTTGCAAAGGTGACGAAGATTCTGGATTCTTTGAAGCGGGCAGGAATTCTCAATGTGGCGGTTCGGCACGAGTTCCCTCGCTGATCGCCTTACCCCTATCGCACTCTGTGCGGCGGTGATCTTTGTTCACGGGCTTATTTGGGGAAGCCTTGATTTTTCTTTTGAAGCGGCTCAAAAAGAACCTGAGCCCATGACTGTTCGTTTTACCAGCCTCGAGGGGCTGGATGCTACGCCTGCGGGCAATGAGCTTGTCCCCCTTGAAGGTGATCCTGTGGTAGTGCCGAAGCCTCAGGAAACTCGTATAGAGGAGCCTTCCATGCCTGACGTTGCAGCATCGGAGATAGAGGAGTCCCCCATGACTGAGGTGCTTGAGACCGAAGTAAAGCCGGTTGAAAGCCCCCAGAGGATCTCGGCGAAAGCTCCGGAGACTGCCCGGCACGTTCGAGAGGAGGCAAGCCCGGCTGAGGCCGCTTCCGTAGCTACCGTTTCAAAAAGTGAAGTCGGTGCTTCTTCAGCTCTCGGCAGGGACGGCGGG
>JGI2924J29684_1077137_pt1 | contig 13949 bp, 14 predicted proteins | sample BenlonsequencITS_FD_29684 | JGI IMG/M metagenome (IMG submission 29684)
CCGACTAGTTGAGAGTTGGCCCAAACCAATCACGATTCTCGATCAGGAGTAAAGCGCACTAGTCAGAGTAGACTTGGGACGCTACTAGTGGCGGGCCAAGCCTACACTGCGGGGTCGAATCTGGCGGCGTCGCTCGATTCGACCTGTCAGTCGACGCTTGGCGGAGTACTAGGCTGGGTACAGAAATCCGAGCCCCGTGCCGAGCACGCCGAGCAGCGCGACTGCTACGCCGGTCGACGTCGACTCGAGCCTGTGCAACCGGAAGGCGAAGTAGAGCGCGAGCGGTCCGAAGACGATCGGCTGGTAGTACACCGCAGCCACTGCACAGACAAGTCCGAGCACGATGTACACGCGCTCGCTGGGACCCGCGGGGACCTCGGTTCGTACGTTCCCATCGGAAATCATTTTGGCGATTCGTCAGATAAGTCATCTGACCGACGAGCGGAGGTATCGACTCCGTCGACAGTCGATCGAACTGGAGGAAGGTACTGTGTTATCCCCGGTAGCGACGTGATAACAAAACGAACACTCGGTGAACGACGACCTACATGGACATCGAACGACTGGATCTCGAGGAGTGGGACTCGGCGCTGCCCGCTTCGGGCACGGCCGTCGAGGCGTTCCACGATCCGGACGCACTCGCAGTGCTCGACGCACACACCGACGCCGAGATGCGGCTGTACGGTGCGTTCAAGGGTCAGCAGGCTGTCGGTCTCCTCCCCGTCTTCGTCGAGGTCAAGGCCGTCGGACGAACCGTCTTCTCGCCACCCGTCTCGATGGGTGTGCCGCGACTCGGGCCCGTCATCGACCCGAACAGCCCGAAACGTCGCAAGTGGGAGCGGATCAACGCAGAACTGGCGGCGGGCGTCTTAGCGGACCTCGAGGTCGACCGGCGCTCGACGCTGTTCCGGATGACCTGCCCCGTCGGCTACGACGATCCGCGACCCTACGGCTGGAACGACCTCTCGGTCGAACCCGAGTTCACGTACGTCGTCGACCTCGAGGGCTGTGCCGACGTCGAGGACGCGATGGCCGGCTTCAGCAAGAGCCTGCGAAACGAGATGCGACGGTACGACGAACTGGACCTGCGAATCGAGACGGAGGGGATCGACGCCGCGCTCCGGATCTACGACGACGTCGTCGACCAGTACGCCGAGTACGACGACGAGGCTCCGATGACGAAGCCGTTCCTCCGGGACCTGCTCGCGACGCTCGACGACGATCGATGGCGGGCGTACGTCGCCCGGACGCCCGACGGCGACTACGAGAGCGGTATCCTCACGCTGTTCTCGAACGACCTGGCCTACTACTGGCAGGGTGGCGTAGCTTCCTCGTACGAGGGCGTCAGCGTCAACAACCTCCTGCACCACCAGATACTCGACGACATCGTCACCGACTCCGAACTCGAGTCGATCACGGGATACGACCTCGTCGGCGCGAACACGGAACGGCTCTGTGAGTACAAAGGGAAGTTCAACGGCAAGTTACGGCCCTACTACGTCGTCGAATCGTCGGGACTCGAGATGCAGATGGCGAAGATGGCTTACCAGCGGGTGAGTGGGTCGCTAAAGTAACTGTGATTTAGCTGAATTGAGGCGCTAAGTAGCGTCCCAAGTCTACTCTGACTAGTGCACTCCACTTCCGATCGAGAATCGTGATCGGTTTGGGTCAACTCTCAACTAGTCGGTCTACGCTTGGGACAGTACTGAGCCCCCCTTCCTCAGCGAGCGCCGACCGAACGGGAGGCGCGAACAGGGGGGAGATACAGCGCCGCACGGTTCTCATACACAATTCGGTAGCAGGCCCACAGGACCACGCAGTCACAATGTTTTGCAGTAGGATAGTATAGTATTAACCGAACCCAATGGAATACGACCTCGACTCGGGAGCACACTCGAAGTTTTCCCTGCACTATCACCTGGTACTCACCACGAAGTATCGGCGCGGAGTGCTAACCGAGGAGCGAACCCAATTCATTCGCGAGGTTATCAGCGGGTTCACGGACAACTACGGTGTCAAATTGACGAACCTCGACGGCGAGGACGACCACGTACACATCCTCTTCCGAGCGAAACCAACCACAGACCTCGTGAAGTTCATCAACACAGTCAAGGGCGCGACCGCCCGCCGTATTCGCAACGAATAGAGGGTGTCATAGAACGGTTAACATGGTGTAGATAGTAGCGGAAAAGACTCCTATCATCGGTTCGCAGTCCCCCAGCAAACCCGGGCTATCAGCTACCGTTTACCCAGCTACTACCGAAAGTATGTGGAGAGTTTTATGGAACCTTCTGCGAGCTATTGAACTGTTTCATACCCTGATGGTCGTGCTTCCCGGAGCATCCCCGCGCTCGTAGTTTGCGATTGCGACGGTCAGCCGGAGACATAGCGCGAGGAAGACTTGAGCTCTCGCGTGGACGCGGCCTCTGGCGCGCAGCATCCCGAGGCCGCAGTCCTTGCAGGCTCCGAGCGTTCGCTCGGCCTGTGACCGGCGGTTATACGTCTCTTCTAGAATTGATTGCTTGAGCTGGACACTCTCGCTGTGAATCTCAATGCGGTCTTCGACCCTGTACTCGATGTCGAGCGGGTCATCGGTATTGCGCGGGTTGTACGGCGCGACAGGCACCACTCCTGCACTCAGCAAATAGTCGTGCCAGTCGAGGATATCGTAGGCACTGTCGCCGAGCATCCACATCGGCTGCTTGACGGCGAGCGCGTCACGGGTAACACGCATCGCCGTCTCTTGTGATGCCTGCTTGCTCTGGGTGAACTCCGCCGCAATTGGAATCTTTGCGCCGGTCGAGACTACCGTGCAGCCGTAGCCGTAGTAGTATTCCTCGGCAGTTGGGTCGTAGTTCTTCGAGGCGTCGGGATCAGTGGGCATAGCCCGGATGTCGGTCGAATCGATACAAAATGTCGAGTCGAGCAGGCCCCGTCGAGCGGCCTGCTGGACGAGGTGCTCGAAAACTTCCTCGACGACGTGTTCGAGGTCGGTGAGAAAGCGGTCGACCGCGTCTCGTGAGGGTGGTCGGTTGAAACCACATCCGAGCCAAACGAGGTCGTTGTTGAGTTCGCGTGCAACCGGGCGGATACCGTAGATGTCCTTATAGTAGCAGTGCAGAAAGCCTCGAAACAGCTCCGGCGGGTGGTGTTCCCGTGTTCGCCCTTCGGGAGTGGGGGCGAACACATCGAATTCGGTTAGGAACTCGAATTGAAGATGCTCGAACAGCGCGAGCGTCTCCGTCTCTACAACATCGAAAAACGCCTCAATAGAGGGGTCCCCTCGTAGAATAGTGGAAGTCATTCACCTCAGAACTCACTTCGGTCGTCAATTTTGATATTTCGCTGAGATATACACAGATGATTGAAAAAGGACATAATTTACTGGACTTTGGTTTTGGAAGCTCGGTTGAGCAAGTAGACGGCAGTCCCTCCGAGAACGACGTTGAAACCGATGAGAACGGCGACAGCAGGAATTACCGTATTCCAGAGACCTGAGAAGGCTGTTACATTGAACACCGTCATCACATCTTGTCCGAGCATGAACGCTCGGACACCGTCAACACCGTAGGTGATGGGGTTGACTACTGCGAGAGACTGGATCCACCCTGGAAGGACCTCAAGCGGGACAAACGCACTAGAGATGAACAACAACGGGAACGTCAGAAGGGTGGCAATCATGGTCGTCGCCTCCTGATCATGTGTAATGAGCGCAATGATATTCGAGAACGCCATGAACGCACCACCGAATATTACTGCGACCGCGATGACGCCAACGAATCCCAGCAGTCCCGTCCGGTGATAGCTCCCAACCGACGCACCTGACTGTAGGTAGAGCATCACGTAACCAAGCAAGAAAATGATCGTAGTCTGAATAGCAATTCGAATCACCTCCGACAGAACCTTGCCGAGGAGCATTGCACCCCTGTCTATTGGCGAGGCGAGGAGTTTCTCGAACATTCCTGTGTCCATGTCGTTGACTAACCCAATACCGGAAACCGCTGCGGCAGCGAGTGCAGACTGAATCACGATAGCTGGGGTAAGGAATGTAATGTAGTTGATATTGTCACCAACTGTCTGGGCGAGCAGATCATCGACAATCGCGCCGAGGACTGCAGCCATCAACACAAAGAAGATGACTGGCTGGATCAGCGACGAGAACGTCACGAAAGGATTTCGGGATGTCTTGATTAGCCATCTTTTTAGACTGATTCGCATATCTGACATGGAGCTATTTCCCGGGGCTTTCTGCGCGGTATTATCTCCCGAGATATGGCCCTCATCGGTGATGTCGCTCATTCGGCCACCCCCTGACCCGAGGCAAGAGCTCCTTGTTCGTTCGTCTCGTCTCCATTAGAGGCCTCCGGGTTCTTGCTAGTGAGCTTGAGGAACACATCATCTAGCGTGGGTGACCGGACATCGAATCCAGTAACGATAACGTTAGCCTCGTGAAGTGAGACGAAAAGTTCACTCGCGGCCTCCCGAGCATTTTCGGCTGTGATGGTGAACCCGTCGCTCGTCGTTTCGATACTCGGGGTTTCGAGCGCATCTGATTCCCGCACAACTTCTATTGCTCGTTCTCTCGCCTGTCTAGACGAGTCTTCCAGTGTTAGATCGAGAATGTCGCCACCGACAGCCGATTTGAGTGCTTCCGGAGTGTCAGTTGCGATGATTTCACCGTCCTGAATCACGGACAGACGGTCACAGAGCCGGTCCACTTCTTCGAGATACTGTGTTGTGAGAAACACCGTCGTTCCGTGCTCATTGAGTTGCTTAAAGTGATTCCAGAGGTGCATTCTAGCTTCGGGGTCGAGACCGGTCGTCGGCTCATCAAGGAACACCAGCGGAGGTCGATGCACGAGGACAGTGGCAGCGTCCAGGCGTTTTTTCATTCCACCAGAATAATTCTCTGCCCGCTTGTCGGCAACATCTGTGAGACCGACTAAATCGAGCAGTTCTTCAATACGTTCGCCTCGTTCGGATGGTGGAACACCATACACGTTGCAAGCAAACCGGAGGTTCTCACGCGCGGTGAGTTCCTCATCGACACTGGTCTCTTGAGCCATATAGCCGATAGATTCAGACACAGCTTGTGGCTCCGTTTTGACATCATATCCGTTAATTGTCACTGAACCCCGATTTGGGTGGAGCAGTGTTACGAAGGTTTTGATAGTGGTCGTCTTTCCGGCACCGTTAGGTCCTAAGAAGCCAAAGAACTCCCCTTTCTCAACAGAGAGAGTGACATCACGAACGGCTTCGGTGCCATCTGGGTACGTAACATGTATCCCGTCGGCATTGATTGCGAGTTCCTCATTATTTGACTTGCACGAGCTATCGGTCTCCACTCGGGGTCGTTGTGGCACCATAGTGGGATGTCAAACTAAGGGAGGTTGTCTGGCTAACCCTGTCTCTCATTTGTACGGCAGTTTATATGCCGTGTTGGAGAAACGGTAATTTCACTGGGGTAGCGGTGGCCATGTCGAGGCAACGGTTGTTTCGATGAGGTGGGTCTGTGCTCGGCGGAGGCGCTCGGAGAGTGACGAGGCAGTAATCCCGAGTTCGGCAGCGACCTCGTCAAGCGTTGCCGTTCGAGGGATGTCGAAGTGGCCCATCTCGTAGGCGATTCGGAGTGCCTCGCGCTGGTGGTCAGTGAGTCCGTCTCCCGCTTCTTCAGCCTCTCCATCGTAAGTGAGTCGTCGCAAGGTAAATTCGCCGTTACGCTGCCAGAACGTACGAAATTCGTCCAACACTGCTCTATCTCTGAACCACCCGCTTTGTATCCAGCCGGTCGGCGTGACGCGGATTCGTTCAATAATGGAGTCGGTGGTAGCGAGTGCACGGAGCTCTGAGAGGTCCTCGATCTGCTCACCGAGTTGTGCTTCTATCCCCAGAGCTGGCAAAACCTGATATTGACACGTTTCACCTGCCTGTCCGACCAGAGTGTGCTCCGCCACGAACGATGACGACTCGAAGGCTTGCTCAATAGACGCGGGTGTTTCATGCGTCGCGTGAACGATAAACGGTGGATGATTGCCATGATTCGGCTGAAGTTCGATATCCAGCGTTGCTTCCGGAACATCTCCTGCAATCGCCACGAGCGGGAGATGTTCACAAGTGATTTCGTATTCAGCGATGAGGCCCATATCTCTCAACACTCACCACTACGGATATACAACTTGGAACGGTTGCCTGATAATCGTTACTCGCTCAACTACTGGCGACGGTTTGCGAAGAGTTCTATGACACCCTCAACGAATACGCAGACGAACTGAAGACCGAACTGTGGGGCGACTCGTTCTGGAACGATTCGTACTGCCTCATCTCGACGGGGCAGGTGTCGGTGGATGTACTGAAACAGTACGTAGAGGACCAACGCGAGTAGAATGTACTACGCCTACAAGTACCGTCTCAAGCCGTCCGACGCCCACCGAGAAGAGTTGGACCGCCACCGAGACATTTGTAGGCAACTATACAACCACACGCTCTACCGCCTCAACGAGTACCAAGACGAACATGGAGAACTGCCGTCCATGACCGCCCTGCGGTCGGAGCTTCCCGACCTCAAGAAGTGGTGGGACGACCTCTCAGACGTGTACTCGAAGGTTCTCCAAACCGTCGTGGAACGTCTGTTCGACAACCTCAAAGGACTCTCCAAACTCAAGGAGAACGGCTACGGCGTCGGTCAACTCAAGTGGAAGCCACCACGCGAGTTCCGCAGTTTCACGTACAGTCAGTCTGGCTTCAAGCTCGACAAGAAGGGCGGTCAGACTGTCCTCTCACTCTCGAAACTCGCGGACATACCAATTCGACTCCACCGCGCTATCCCCGACGTTTACGAGAGCGACAGCTCTCGTGCAGCCCATCAAAAATCTCCGATTTCTGAGGACGACGCGAAGCTCAAACAAGTCACGATCAAGAAGGAACCGACAGGCGAGTGGTTCGCCACCTTCGGCGTCGAAATGGACCGTGAACCACCCGAACCGCCTGAGAACCCCGAGAAGTGCGTCGGTATCGACGTGGGGATTCTCAAGTACGCCCACGACACCGACGGCACGGCGGTCAGGTCGCTCGCCCTCTCGGACGAACGTGAACGCTTGGAACGAGAGCAACGGAAACTCTCGCGGAAGCAACACGGGTCGAACAACTATGAGAAGCAACGACGGCGCGTGGCGGAGTGTCATGCCGACCTCCGACGGAAGCGCCGCGACTTCCTCCACAAACTCTCGAACTACTACGCTCAGGAATACGACTTCGCTGCGGTCGAAGACCTGAACGTCAAGGGGATGATGGAGTCGCCGTCGAACAGCCGCAACACGGCGTCTGCCGCGTGGCGGACGTTCCTCTCGTTGCTCGAATACAAGTGTGAGCGCGAGGGGACACACTTCGTCACGGTCAACCCGAGAGGGACGACCAAGGAGTGTGCATCCTGTGGTGTTTCGACAGAAAAGCCGTTGTGGGTCCGTGAACATTCCTGTCCCGCCTGCAGTTTCGACGCGGACAGGGACGCGAACGCGGTCGTCAGACGCAGTCTGACGGGCAGCAAAATCGCTCGCGATTTTGCGACGGTGTGGAACATTCTTTCTCGCGGCTTCGAAGACGTAGGAGTGGGAGACTCCGAATCAACGCCTGTGGAGACTGCGCTCCCTGTGGATACGCCTGTATCTGCAAAGCGCGTCGTGGAAGCAGGAAGCCCTACCCTCAAAGAGCGAACGGCGTCAGCCGTGAGCGAGTAGGGCAGGGTAGTTCACTGGTTCGACGGGATCGTCGGTCAGTACTTTTGTTCGTCAGTCGACAAGTCGAGGGCGTCGTAGAAGTCGCGATCGATGCGGTTACGGTCCGAAAGCCAGCTTTCGAACCCCGATCGATCTTCCGGGTAGGCCTCGTACTGCCGCTCGTAGGCGGTGACGTGGTCACGCGTTTGCCCGACGCTGCGGATCGCGTCGTACAGTTCGCTCTTGCTCACACCGAGCGTATCGAAGGTTCCCGCACGAAACTCCGAGAGGGCGTTTCTGGCGAGACCTGCGCCGACGAAGAGTTTGCTCTTGAGGTCGTCGACTTCCGTCGACGTGCCGACGATCCCCCGAATCTCTTTTTCCGGGAGCAAGGCCGTCAGTGCACGAAGAACGTTCACGTCGATCGAGTTCGCGGCGACGTTGTACGCGTCCCACGAGGCGAGTTTCGCCGCCTCTCCGTGTTCCCGGTACAGCCACCGGTTGTGCTCCCAGAGCCCGTGCTCGGAGAAGTCTCCGTCCTCGATCGCCTCTACGGCGGCACGCCCGGCCGAGTAACCGGAGTACGCTGCCCCACGAATCCCCTTCCCCGTAATCGGATGCGTCGTCCCCGCCGCGCCACCTGCAGCCAGGTAGCCTGGCGCGACCATCGAATCCAGCGGACGACGGAGCGCGATCGCCGACCCAAGCTTGTTCTTTCCGTCAAACTTCTCTGCGACGGCCGCCTTCTGGTACTCGGGACGGGTCTCGACGTCGCGGCGCAAACGGTCGACGAGCGGGATCGGTTCCTTGTTCATCTGGAACCCCAAACCGACGTTGATCTCCGTCGGCGTGCGCGGGAAATACCAGATGTATCCCAGTTCTTCCAGGGGCTTTCCGACGATGGCGTCGTGGTACTCTACCGGTTCGTCCGTCTCGATGATCTCGCGGTAAGCCGACCCGAAGTGAGTGTACTGTGGAACCTCGAACGTCGGGTCACCAGGCGTGTCGAGACTCTCGAAGCCAACCATGTCCTGCAGAATCGACTGCGCTCCGGCAGCGTCGATCAACACGTCACAGCCGTAAGTGACTGGCTCGCCGTCGCGAATCGCTTTGACACCCGTGACACGACCGTTCTGGACGACCTCGTTGACCACCGTGTCGTAGTGTTGCTCGACACCCAGGTCGGCAGCCTGCTCGAGCAGTCGCTGGCCGAACTCGTAGCGATCGACGACGTTGCTCCCGTCCTCGTAGGGCAAGACCTTTCGAACGCCGACGGCGTCGTCCCAGAACTCGATCCGGTCGATGTTGCTGTCGACGAGGACAGCCTCGTCGCTGGCGATCGCGTCCATGTCGATCGGCCCCGGATAGTTGCTCGGATCTCGAGGGCTCTTCATCGCATCGCCGCATGCGATAAACCCGCCTTTTTGACGAGACTTGCGCTCGAGTTGGACTACGTCGACCCCCTCGACAGCAGCCGTTGCAGCCGCAAAACAGCCCGCCACTCCGCCCCCGACAACGACGACATCGTGTTGGTTGCGAACCATTGGGTACTGGTCGTTCGTTCGGATATGAGGAACGTAACTCTTGCTTTTGCGGTAGGTCACCGAATCGATACTAATTCCATACGCACGTCTGCATGGTTGGATTCCGAGACCCGGTCAGTTCGGTACTGCGGATACAGCATCTGCTGCCGTCGTTCCGACCTGTTCGTAAAAGTGTCCTCGAAGACTGTCAGTGTGCTGTGACATCTGTGTCACGACCACGGTACGGTTTGACTCGACGGTGAATACGATATCGAGGTCCAGTTCGAAGAACGATCCCCGCATAATGAACTTCGTTTTGTCGTACAGATCTTCGTGGCTCGGTGAAACCTTCCGACAGACGTAGCCGGAGCGGTTCCGGAGAACTACTTTCAGCTCTTCCGGCGTGAGATAGCGGTCGCGCTTCTTACGCGCCGTTTTGGTGACGTGAATTGTATCGAGTGGCGACATAGTGAACACAGACGAATCAGTTCGTCTTCTCTCTGACCTCGTCACTGCTGACTTACTCGACTACGAGCATTAGTGTTTTCCATCTAATCAAATAGTTAGTCACGTCTAACACATTGCCGATTCTCAGTTCCGGTTCGAACGAACAGAACTCAGTACGGTACGTTTCGCTGGGTAGTCCTCTCTAATCCCTTGGGCGTCGCTACAGCTCTGAACGACACTCTACACCCCCTTTTCGCCTCTCTCGAACGTGACGGGCAACTCGAGACGCACCCGGTAGAGAGAACAAAGACGGCCGACGGTGGCCCTCATACTGTCAGACAGAAGTCAATACGATGTCGGTCCGGGTTCGCGGCCGTCTCCACCGGCGGCCCCAGCAGAGCGACCGATCGGCACGTCGTTCTGTCCAGCAGTAGCAGCGACCGGTCGATGGTCCTCCCCACGAGTACCGTCACGTCGTGGGGATCGAGGCCGATCACACACCGTCGCCGGACACTCGAAGCAGACGGTGACGTTCGGAGTCGGCTCGAGGAAGTTCGAGACCTTCGATTCGACTAGTCTCGTCCACGACGATCCCCAGTCGGGCACTTCAGTCGAACGGGTTGCCGCCGTCGGCTTCAGACCGATAGTCTCGTCGAACGAGAGTTCGGACGCCGCGAGGACGCCGCTCCGGCGGGGAGCGCGAACGGGATAGCAACGACCCCCACGTGGGCACGGTGAGTGCAATCGCCACAGTCAGCGGCCCGAGGTCCCTGCTTGCTGGTGGGACGAGTGATAGGTGAGAGGGCCGGCTAGTGCTCGCGTCTCGTCTCAGCCGCCGTACACCGACGGAATCATCCGCACTACGGACGCTTCGTCGAGTTCCGTCTCGAGGCCGTCGAGGTGACCGACGTTTCGTTCGTCGACGGTAACGACCGTATCACCCGCCAGCCCCTTCTCGTCGTCGGCGAGCAGTTCACCCTCGAGGTCGGAGTACGTCACCTCCAGATCCGCGAGGAGGTCGCCGACCGTTGCCGGTTCGGCGTCGACCTCGTGGTAGACGCTCTTCTCGCCGACAGCGTCCCGGAACGGGCCGAAGAAGACGCACTCGAGTTGCACGGCGCGACGTTCGTCGGGGTCGACCTTGTAGCCGACGGTTCGTTCCGGTGAACCGCCGCGGGGTCGCGTGGTTCGAGGCGTGAAGCGTCTCGTCGTCAAGCGAGGCCAGCGGTCTCGCTCAGCCGGTCGTTGGTCGCGTTGATCGCCATCTCGTCCAAGACGCCGACGCGTTCCCACTCGACGTAGGACTGCTGGGCGAGTTTGTGATGAAACAGTTCCTCGAAGTCGTCGATGTGGTCGACACTGGTGGTCTCCATGTGTGACCGGCCGACGAACAGATCCATCGTCGTGGGCCCGAACACGCAGGGCTCGATATCGGCGTCAGACACCGTGTGGCGGCGATACACGAGTAGGAGAAGCGTCAGAACGAGACGCTCTCGAGATCGATCCAGACCGGTTCGGGAACCGACTCGCCCGAGACGGCAGCGTCGCCGCGGTCGTCGTCCTCTCCGTCCCCCAAGACGACGACTCCCTCCGCGAGCAGCGGTGCGATCACGCCAGCGACGACGGTCCGTAGATCGGAGAGTGGTCCACGAACGACGACGCGGTCCTCGGCCTCGAGGCCGCACTCGTCGATCACGTCTCGAGCAGCCTGGAGGATGTCGGCGTGGGTCAGGGTCCGGTCGCCGTCGGTCAGCATCGCCGTCTCGGGGTCGATAGAGAGCGGCGGGAACGCCGGGTTCTCGCTCCAGAGACCGGCGTCGAAGTGGTGGACGTCCGGCGCGTCGGGTTTTCGCCCGTAGCCGACTTTCTGGGCACCTCGTGGAAGGTCGTACGCGCCGTTCTCGAGGAGGTCGACGGGTGCAACGAGCGTCCGGAACGCGTCCTCGTCGGCGAGGTCGGTCGGCGGATCGAACCTGGTCGTCCCCTCGAGCAGCGTCGTCCCGAAGAAGGCGAGCAGAGCAAGCGGCCCGTCGCCGACGACGCCGACGGTGACGCCCTCGCGAACTCCCGAGTGCCGGAGGAAGTTCCCGGACTTCCAGGCAGAAGTACAGAGCCAGTGATAGTCGAACGGCTTCCCTGTCGCGTCGACGAGCGCCGTCCGGTCGTCACGAAGCTCGCGGGTGAGCAGATCGTCGACAGTCGCGGCGGTCATACCCGTAGCTCTCTCCCGGGAGGAAAAAAGGTCGCCGATCGCCCACGTGGGCGATCAGTCGTCCGCCGCGGCAGGCTCGGCGTGGTCGATGTCGGTTCCGAGCACCTCGAGGAACTCGGCGAGCCACTCGGGATGGTCCGGCCAGGCCTGCGCCGTCACGAGGTTTTCGTCGCGGGTGACGTCGTCTTCCCACTCGGCACCCGCGGCGATTACGTCGGCCTCGAGTGCCGGATACGCGGTACAGGTTCGGCCCTCAAGAACGTCGGCTGCCGCGAGTATCTGCAGGCCGTGGCACAGCGACGCGACGGGTTTCTCTGCCTCGAAGAAGTGCTGGACGATCTCGAGGACGTCGTCGTACGTCCGGAGGTACTCGGGGGCGCGGCCGCCGGGGACGACCAGCGCGTCGTACTCGGTCGGATCGACGGCGTCGAAGTCGTGATTTAGTTCGAACTCGTGGCCCGGCTTCTCGGTATACGTCTGGTCTCCCTCGAAGTCGTGGATCGCAGTCGGACAGCTGTCGCCGCCCTCTTTCTCCGGACACACCGTGTGGACGTCGTAGCCGATCATCTGGAGTGCCTGAAACGGTACCATTACCTCGTAATCCTCGACGAAGTCGCCGGCGAGGAGGAGTATCTGTTTGGTCATCGTCTTCCCGCGTGTTCGTTCGCCAACACGCGTCTTAAGATATGTTGGATGCCACCATGACACTCACAGAGACGAACGAAACGGCAGTGAATCAGCGGTAGAGAACCAGTGCCACGAGAACGAGCACGACGCCGAGGGCGACTGCCCCCGCACCGATCGTCACGTCGCCGGCAAGTGCAACGGCACCGCCGGAGACGACGCCGGCACCGCCACCGCCAGCGAGCGTCGGCATCACGAGAGCCGATCCCGAACTCGATCCGGCATCGGTCGGTCCGTCGCCGTCGTTCTCGGACTCGAGTGCAGCGACCGCCGCCGACAACGCTTCGAGATCGGCCTCGAGAGATCCGATCGATTCGGTTTCGTCCGCCAGATCGACGAGTTGCTGTGCCAGGTCCTCGAGTCGGTCGTCGTGCTCACCGAGTCGACCGTCGAACTCGTCGAATCGACCCTCGACGCCTTCGATGTCGTTTTCGACCGTCGCCGTCTCGTCCACGACCGTCTCGAGGCGTGCCGACAGTTCGTCGACGTCGTTCGCCAGCGACGACTCGATCGATTCCGCTCGTTCGGACAGTTCCGAAAGACGGCCGGAGACGCCGTCGATCCTGGCGTCCTGTGCGTCGAAGCGGTCGTCGAACTCCGAGACCTGCGTCTCGAAACCGTCGAGGTCGCCCTCGAGGGCCTCGACGTTACCAGCGACGGACTCGAGTCGGCTCGTCACCTCGTCGAGGTCATCGCCCAGCGACGACTCGAGGTCGGTAACTGTCGCCGATAGCTCCTCGAGATCGGTCTCGAGCGGCTCGATGTCGTCGACAGCCTCCGATAGCTCGTCGAATCTGGACTCGAGCGACTCGAGGGCCACAACCGTTTCCGTCACCTCTTCGAGATCGGCCTCGAGCGACCCGAGGCTCTCGATGGCTGTCGATATCGCTTCGATGTCGTCTGTGAGGTCGGCGATCTTGCCGTCGACGTCGTCGATACGGCCGTCCTGCTCGTCGACGCGCTCGGCGAACTCGGCAACGCGGTCGTCGACGTCTCCGAGGACACCCTCGAGCGTCTCCACGTCGCTCTCGAGGGAGGTCGTCTCGTCGGCGACGACCTCGAGCCGGGCCGTGGTCTCGTCGACGGTTCCCGACAGAGCCGTCACTCGCTCGGTGGTCGCTTCGATGGTGTCGTCCTGTCGTTCGAGTCGGGTGCCGTGCTCGGCGACCGAGTCCTCGAGCGTCTCCACGTCGCTCTCGAGAGCTTTTGTGTCTGATTCGATTGTCTTCAGTTGCTCTGGGACGTCCTCGATCGTCGCCGAGAGGTCCCCAATCCGGTCGGACGCCTCTGCGAGTCGCCCGTCGTGGTCGTCGAATCGCTCGTCGTGGTCGTCGAGTCGCCCGTCGTGGTCGTCGAATCGCTCGTCGTGGT
>JGI2924J29684_1077136_pt1 | contig 13944 bp, 13 predicted proteins | sample BenlonsequencITS_FD_29684 | JGI IMG/M metagenome (IMG submission 29684)
CCGGCCATAGCGGGTGTAATTTCTCCCAACAAGCCATATACCATAATTATAGCTACTGAACCGGCGATGAGATCTACTCTCCCGGCGTTATAGCAAATTGCCGATTCACCGGAAGCTCCCTCAGTTGCTCCGGCGCGCAGCATCGCTCCCGTAGCTAAAGCGTTGGTTCCCAACGCTAAAATTTCTAACTCAGGAATTCCTTTACGCAACTGCTCTACGATATGTTTGCCAATTCCGCCGCCTTGCCCGTCGATAACAGCTATCCGCATAATACCCTCCTCCGTCTGCTTAACAAATCCGCGGCAAGTGCTCGCCTTCAAGCATGCCAAGGATTCGCTTCCCGCCAAGAGGAGTTTTCAAGAGCACAAGTCCTGGTTTTCCTTCCATAACTACCCCTATTTGGGCAGCTCCTTGACCCAAGGGATGAGAATGCATTTTATGAAGGATTGTCTCCGCTGCCTCAGGTTTGACAATGACTAAAGCCTTACCTTCATTAGCCAGGTAAAGAGGGTCAAGTCCCAGCATATCGCAGGCTCCTTTTACCCCTGGCAGGATTGGCAGGGCCTCTTCATCCAAAAGCATGCATACTCCCCCTTGTTGAGCTAATTCATTTAAGGTGGTTGCTACCCCGCCCCGGGTGGGGTCACGCATACATTTTACCCCTGTTTGAAAAAAACAATCAATAAGGCCGTTGAGAGGCGCACAGTCGCTAGTCACCGGGGTTTCAAACTCAAGTCCTTCACGTTCTGACAAAATAGCAATCTCATGATCTCCGATTGTTCCGGTGACAAGTATCACATCTCCTGGCTGAATTTGCTGAGGATTAACTAACGTGCGAGAGACATAGCCTATGCCTGTTGTATTTATAAACAACTTGTCGGCACTTCCCCGTTCCACGACTTTGGTATCACCGCAGACAATAGCAATATTGGCTTCCTTAGCAGTTTCTGCTATGCTCTGAATAATTTGCTCCAGTTCCGCAATCGGTAAGCCCTCCTCCAAAATTAACGCTAAGGATAAAAACATAGGGGCCGCGCCGCTTACCGCTAGATCATTGACTGTTCCGCATACTGCCAGTCTGCCGATATTTCCTCCGCGAAAAAACAAAGGGGAAACCACAAAGGAATCTGTCGTTATGGCCAGTTGCTCCTGCCCCGGCAGTATTGTTGCGTCATTCATTTGATTCAAAAAAGAATTCCCTAAATACTTTTGAAAAAGAGAGGTGATTAATTCGTGGCTAAGCCGTCCGCCGCTTCCATGGGCCATCAAAATGCGTTCCATTAATCATCGCTCCTTTGAAAATATCGGTAATAAGCTGCGCAAGACCCTTCTGAAGAGACCATACAGGGCCCAACGGGTTTAAGAGGCGTACAGCGTTTACCAAATAAGGCACATTGAGTAGGATAAATTCGTCCTTTCAAAACTTCGCCGCATTGACACCCTGGTGTCTCAGGCGAATGGAAAACCGGTAAGGAAAATTTGCGAGCTGCATCCCAAGAAGCATACTCCTCCCGAATTCCCAAGCCACTTTTCGGAATCAGCCCCATTCCTCTCCAGGAGGCATCCACCGGTTCAAAAACCTTCTGCACAATCATTTGAGCGTGAGGGTTACCTTCCACCTTGGCAACTCGGCGATATTGAATTTCGATTTCCGAACGTCCCTGCTGTCGCTGGCGAAGCAGCATTACAACAGCCTCTAAAATGTCCAGAGCCTCAAATCCTGTCACAACCCCCGGTTTGCCGAATTCTTCAGCCATAAATTCTATTGGTTTCGTTCCAATAATGGCACAGACATGTCCGGGATCCAGAAACGCGTCCACTTCCAGTTCCTTATCTTCTGCCAATAGCCTTAAAACGGGAGGAACAACCTTATGCATTGACAGAACGCTGTAATTGTTAATCCCTTCTCGCTTAGCGATATCCAAGCTGACAGCTACTGTGGGAGTAGTAGTTTCAAAACCCACTCCCAGAAAAACAACGTCCTTCTCAGGGTTCTTCTTGGCAATTTCCAGCGCATCCTGGGTTGAATATACGACCCGAACATCGGCACCTTCTGCCTTTAAGGCCTGCAAATTCTTATCACTGCCGGGAACTCTGATCATATCACCAAAGGTTGTAGTGATAACATTAGGTTGAGCAGCCAGATGCAAATAGCGATCAATGTCACTGCTGTCTGTTACACATACAGGACATCCCGGACCGGAGATTAAGCGGACCGTTGGCGGCAGCAACTCCCTTAAGGCATTTTTAGCGATAGCCACTGTATGAGTTCCGCAGACTTCCATAATTGTAAAAGGCTTGACGGCTAAGGCCTGTATCTCCGCAAGATACTCTTCTGCCTTAGCTAATACCTCCTTACTCCCCTTCTTCATAGGCATCGGCAACCTCCAGCAATAATTCTTCAGTTTCTTTGGCGCTCTGATCATCAATAACCCCAATAGCAAACCCTGCATGAACTAAAACATATTCGCCAATCCTGACCTCCGGAACCAAATCAATACTGACAATTCGTTCATTTCCCATCATATCCACCTTGGCGATGATACCGTCAATTGAGACAATCTTAGCTGGAATGGCTAAACACATTTTTATAACACCTCGTTTGCAATTAATACTTGTCCGAAAGCCAGCCCGCCGTCTCCTGGCGGCAAGGTCCGAGAACGTATGACTTTGAGATTTGTAGTTTCTAAGTTCTGAAGAACTAACTCTGTCAGAAGTTTATTTTGGAACACTCCACCGCTTAAGGCAAGAAAACCTTCCTTTTGAAATTTCTTGGCCAGCTCTGCGATAGCTCGTGCCATAGTCAGGTGAAAACGATAGGCAATTTTTCCGCGAGATATCCCTTGCGTCAAGTCCAGCACCATTGATTTAAAAAGCGGTGCAACTCCAAGAATATATTCGCCCTCCTCTGTTCTTAATTCAAACGGATACTCTGAAATCACCTCTGCTCTGCCGTCGGTGCTCTCAGACAATGATTGTTTAAAAAATCTTGCTGCTTCGCTCTCTAATTCGATAGCGGCTTGTCCTTCATAAGTCACCTCAGTACAAATCCCCATCAAACCGCTGACTGCATCAAAGAGTCGACCCGCACTGGAAGTCTGAAAAACTTGAATCTTCTTTTCTAACTGGCGATCTAAAATTTGGCGTTCATTCTGGGAAAAAGACTTCCATAAAGGCAGCGTTTTCAGCCAATCTTCCTCTGCAAGAAGCGTTTTGAGGTAAGCATAGGCAATGCGCAGAGGATGTTTAACCCCCGCATCTCCGCCGGGAAGCGGCAAATACTCAAGATGTCCCAGGCGTTCGCAACTTGCTGCATTTCCATAGAGAACTTCAAAACCCCAGATACAATGATCGCTGCCAAAACCTGTCCCGTCACAAATAATTCCCAAAGTAGGTTCAGATATGTTCCATTCTCCCAAGACACTCACTAGATGAGCATGATGATGCTGAACCGGCAATTTGGGATAGTCCTCCTCTTGAGCAAATCTCGTTGAATAATAATTAGGATGTTTATCGTGGGCTATGACAGAAGGGGTGATGTTGACGACCCGTTGGAAGGATTCCAATTCCTGTTGAAAGCGCTCCATTGTCTCGAAACCTTCCAAGTCCCCGAGATACTGACTTAAAAAAGCGCGTTGATTATGTGCTAAACAGAAAGCATTCTTTAAATCCCCGCCGACTCCCAAGAGTGGTTTCTTAAAGCGAGAAGACGTCAGCACAATCGGCAAGGGCACATAACCTCTGGCCCTGCGTAAAAAAACCGGTTCCTCTCCTATGACTTGTACCACCGAATCGTCGCAAGGATGATATATCTCCCGGTCGTGTACTAAAAAATAATCAGCGATACCTTGCAGAGCTGTCAAAGCCTCCTCATTCCTATAGATCAAAGGGCGACCGCTGAGATTGGCGCTGGTTACGATGAGAAAATCATAAGGCCCTTTAAAAAGAAGATGGTGAAGCGGCGTATAGGGCAGCATCACTCCAAGGGTATGAATACCGGGAGCAATGTTCTCCGGCAATGATGAAGAAAAGTTTTGAACACGCTCCAAAATCACGATGGGAGCAGCCGGGCTTAGTAATAATTCCTCTTGTTTATTTTCTATTTTCACTTCTTTACGTGCTTTTTCTATGGATCTGGCCATAAGAGCAAAGGGTTTGGCTCCCCGTTCTTTGCGCTTGCGCAAACGTTCTATTGCCTGTTCGTTGCGAGCATCACAAACCAGATGAAATCCGCCGAGTCCCTTTACTGCAAGAATCCCTCCCTGAAGCAATTGTTCAATGCCAATCCCGGAAAGCTGCTGACCTGAACTATCAAGCAGCTTAACCTTCGGTCCGCAATTTTTACAGGCAACTGGCTGGGCATGAAAACGCCGGTCCCGGGGATTTTGATATTCCTCTCCACAAGCTTCACACATAGGAAACGTTGACATGGTTGTTTGGGCACGGTCATAAGGCACATCACGAATAATCGTATAGCGTGGTCCGCAATTTGTACAATTAGTAAAAGGATACTCAAAACGACGGTTGTTCTCTTCCGCCATGTCTTGCAAACAATCCTGGCAAGTAGCAACATCAGGAGAGATTAAAACGTCCGCTTCCTGTTGAGCTTCGCTTTGAGTGATCTTAAAAGATTCGTAACTCTCCGCTCTGGCTTCTTCAGATCGAATCGATAATATTTTGGCTAACGGCGGTGCATCGGAAAGCAAACGCTGAAAGAAAACATCAAGAGATTCCCCCTCGGCATGAATAGTCACACCCTTGCTCGAATTATTGACCCATCCTTTAATGTCTAATTCCTCAGCAAGTTTAAATACGAAAGGACGAAAACCCACTCCTTGGACAATTCCATTTAAATATATTTTCTTCGCATTTAGGGTCATTTCCTTCTTCCAGCTTTCTGATTTCTTCATAAAAACCTACTGTTTAGTAATTAATGCAGAATTTGATCAATAATGTCGACCAAACTTCTGATAACCCCCTTATTTTACACGTCGTACTCCCTATTCTACAAGTCTTTTAACAAATAAAATAATTTAGAAAAAACTATTTTTGCACTTTATTCTACTTAATTCTGAATAATTGTTAAACACAAGCAGGAAAAAAATAGCTTATCTCGAATAGATAATAATTAAGAAATTTCTATTTTTTACCCGTGTCAAAAAAGGGGACAAGACATATTTAGGAGGTGTTCATCAAATTATGGGGAATTTCGATCTACTCAAAGTCAAAGGGGTTTCTCGGCGTGATTTCATGAAGTTAATTGGCGCAACAACAGCCGCGCTTGGATTACCCGAATTATTCGTACCCCAAGCAGCTTCAGCTATGGAACAAGCAATTAAGAAGCCCCCGGTTATTTGGTTGGAAGGAATGGATTGTACTGGATGTACGGAATCAACCATCGCAACGTTAAATCCCTCAGCTGCCGAACTCGTTCTTGACATGATCTCAATCCGGTACCATGAAACAATTATGGCCGGATCTGGAAATACTGCTGAAGAAGCCTATCAAGACGCACTCAAAGATAAATTCATACTCGTCGTTGAAGGTTCTACTCCCGCTCAGGAAGATCGTTACTGCATGGTCGGAGGAAAGCCCTTCCGTAAAACACTTATCGAAGCCTCTAAAAAGGCTCAAGCCATTATCGCTATCGGAAGCTGCGCTTCCGAAGGCGCCGGAATCCCCGGAGCCTGCGCAACAGGAGCTGTGGGAGTTTCTGAGATACTTAAAGCTGAGGGTATTACAACTCCCCTTATCAATCTTCCCTGCTGCCCGGTTAAACCAACCACCCTTATCGGCACGATCCTCTATTATCTCACTTATCAGAAGGTTCCGCCACTTGACTCGCAAAATCGTCCTGTAGCCTTCTATGGTACATTATTACATGACAACTGCCCTCGCCGCGGTCATTTCGAAAACGGAGAGTTCCTCACGGATTGGAATAACCCGGCTCAAAAGGAATATTGCCTGCTTCTAAAAGGATGCAAAGGACCGAAGACATTCACGGACTGTGCTCAAGTATGGTGGAATGACAATGCTAACTTCTGTATCAATGCCGGTTCTCCCTGTTCCGGTTGTTCCGAGAAAAGTTTCTATAAGGAATTCACACCCTTATATGCAAAACAGGAAAATTTCAAACTTCCAGGCATAGGTCAAGTTAATACCGATACGGTTGGAGCTGTCATTGGAGGGGCCGCCGCTATAGGTCTCGGAGTTCACCTAATTGCTACTGCTGCCAGCGGAAGACTGACTAACCAAGGTCACGGACATAATCAAGGCCACGACCACAAGGAGGATTTATAAGATGACAAAAATTGTTGTCGATCCCTTAACACGAATAGAAGGACACCTAAAGGTAGAAGTTGAAGTTGAAAATGGCAAAATTTCCGATGCACATGTTGTAGGCACCATGTACCGGGGAATTGAAGCAATGCTGCGCGGAAAAGATCCTCGGGATGCCACCTATGTGACTGAGCGTGTTTGCGGCGTTTGTGCCGGTTCCCACGGCTGGGCCTCCTCTCAGGCATTAGATAAAGCCTTCGGTGCTAGCGTTCCGGCTGGAGGACGTCTTATCCGCAATCTCATAATAGGCGCCATGTGGCTGCACGATCATCCCTTACATTTTTATCATCTTAGTGCACTGGATTATTTAGATGTTATGGCCGTTGCCCAATACCAAGGCAAAGACCCGGCTCTCTTAGCTGTTAAAGATAAAATAGTAAAACTGGCCGCCGCTGGAGATACTGCACCTTTGACGCCGCGTTATAAACCCGATGAATTCAGTGTCAAAGACCCTGAATTAGTAACGATGGCAGTTGCCCACTATCTCAAGGCCTTAGAAATGCAAGCTAAAGCAAAGAAGATGTCGGCCTTGTTTGCCGGCAAACAGCCACACCAATCCTCAATTGTTGTGGGTGGAGTAACGATACTGCCAAGTATTGAAGTTGTTGAACAATATCGCTCAATGCTTCTTGAGCAAATAGATTTTATTGAAAAAGTATACCTGCAAGATGTGTTAACTTTTGGTACCGGACCTTTGCTGCCTTTAGCTCAAGCAGGCGTTGGCGGAGCGGGTGCAGTTAATTTCTTGTCCTATGGCGCCTTTGCTAAGGATGACGCCGGCAAAGACCTATTCCTGAAACCCGGCATTGTTATGGACGGCGACTTGAGCAAGATCTTGCCTGTTGACGAAAGCAAGATCACTGAAGATGTACAATACTCATGGTATAAGCCCAGTGCCAACGGCAAAACACCTTATACCGAGGATACTGTTCCTGACCTTGATAAAAAGGACGCTTATTCCTTCGTAAAGGCGCCTCGCTACGACGGAAAGCCTATGGAAGTGGGACCTCTTGCCCGCATGCTTGTAATGCAGCCAAAAGGACTCATGGATATTATCACTAAATACAACATTAAACCCGGAGCAGTTGCGCGTCACGCAGCACGTGCCTATGAGACCCTCCTCCTTGCTAAAGATATGTTAACTTGGCTTGATGCGTTAGAAAAAGAAATGGGCTCTAATTTCCGCATCCATGATACCGATCACTGGGAAGCTCCTGCCACCGGGCAAGGCGCAGGCTTAACTGAAGCACCCAGAGGAGCCTTAGGACACTTCGTTAAAGTTAAAGATCACAAAATCGAAAACTATCAGATGGTAGTACCCACCACTTGGAACTTCTCGCCCAGAGATGATAAAGGAGTTCGCGGACCTTTCGAACAAGCTTTAATCGGGGTACCCGTTCCCGACCTTGAAAACCCTGCAAACATCGTCAGAGTTGCTCGTTCTTATGACCCATGCCTGGCATGCGCAATTCACCTCATCGATCCTGTGACAAATGATGTAAAGAAATTCCGGATCGGTTGGTAGAAAAGGAGGAAAGGACATGGTTAACCCGCTCGACCATCCATTTACCCAACGTTTAAGCCACTGGATTAATCTTATTAATTTCTTGGTCTTATGCCTTACAGGTTGGTTTATTCATTTCCCTTATCCGGGTGTGCCTATGAGCTTAATTCGTAATTTGCATTTCATCTTTGCCTATTTTCTTCTCATTAATGGGATTGTACGTTTTTATATTTCCTTTTTTGGGAAAAATAAAGATTATGACTCTATTTTACTCAATACACAGGATGTAAAAAATATTTGGCCGCAGACAAAATATTATTTATTCCTCGGCAAGCATCCGGAAACAGGAAAATATAATCCGCTGCAGAAAATCGCTTACATTGCCCTTCCCATCCTAACGGTTTTTCAGGCGTTCACCGGGTTTATCCTTTACAAACCTGAACAGTCTGCAAAAATGCTGGGTTGGTTAGGAGGACTTGCTGCAGTACGGGGACTTCATTTCCTTATCATGTGCATATTACTGGCAATTATTGCAATTCACGTCTATTTGGTCTTTACAACTGCCTTCGAACAGTTTTTGTTTATGTTCTTCGGCAAAATGAGGAATGAGAAGGGAATTTAATCATGCACTCGCCAAAAATTATGGTCATGGGAGTCGGAAATATTCTTCTTTCCGACGAAGGCTTGGGTGTTCGATTTTTGGACGAACTGGCTCAGAAATCCCTCCCGGAAAATGTTGAACTCCTTGAAGGGGGTACTGCTGGACTCGAACTCGTTCATTTAATTCAAGAAGTGGACTTTCTAATTATTATTGACGCCATAAATGCTCAGTCCGAACCCGGAGCCCTATTCCGATTTCAACCCGGTGATATACAAGTGTTACCTGAACAATTCGAGGTTTCCTTCCACCAAATCGGAATAATCGAAGTATTAACCATGGCGAATGTTTTAGGGCGTGCTCCTCAAACCTTAATTTTCGGTGTGCAACCCAAAAAACTTGAATGGGGAATGGAAATAAGCCCGGAAATCGAAACTCTTTTCCCTAAGCTTGCTGAATTGGTTCTTCTTGAAATAGACTCTATTCAGCGTGAAGGCAAGTTTACTCGGAAGTAAGTTACTTAGTTTACTTAGAGAATAGTTTTCTTAGAGATAACTATACTTTTTAGAAACAAGATGACTCTTTTGGAAAAAGGCTTGCTCGAAGGAAGTCGGTCTCGCATATTTTATATCCAAAAATACAATTGGATTAATCACAAAACTTCTGCAAAGAACACTTATTCATTATTAAATGAGGCCGTGCTGAAACTTTAGTTTCTCATGGCCTCTCAAAGTTTCGGAATGAAAAAACTGGCTGATCGTCTATCCCAAGACGGTAGCCAGTTTTCTCATGTTGTGGGCAATACAATGTAGTCCCCACTCCAATAATGAGCCTTTCACAGTGTGAAAGGCTCTTAATTTATTTTGTATTTATCCTCAGCTAAGACCTCTATTTCTATAAGTGGGGATTACTCTTTCGAGGTCTTCACTATCCTACTTTTGTTTCGTTCCAGATTAATTCAGCCACTGATTGATTTCAATCTTGAAAGGCTTCCACTTCATGTTTTAGCCAATCCGTCCAAGCCTGGAGTCCCTCCCCTTTACGGCAAGAAATCTCGAAAATAACGATGGCCGGATTAATACTACGGATATCTTGCTTCATTCTCTCCATATTGACATCCGTTAATCCCTCTAAATCCATCTTATTGAGGATAACAGCTTTAGCTTTTCTGAAGATTACCGGATATTTTGCCGGTTTATCATCACCTTCAACAATGCTCAAAACAATAACTTTAAAGGCTTCACCTAAGTCAAAATCCGCAGGACAAACAAGATTACCCACGTTTTCAATAATCATGAGGTCCAAATTCTGAAAATCAAATTCAGGCAATACCTTGGCGACCATCTTGCTGTCCAAATGACAACTGCCTCCGGTGTTAATTTGTATGACCGGAATATCGTGGACCGAAATCCGATCAGCATCCTTGCTCGTAAAGATATCCCCTTCAATAACTGCCACATGCATGTTTCTATTGAGCAGTGGCATCGTTTTCTCCAGAAGAGAGGTTTTACCGGCACCTGGCGAACCCATTATATTGACGGCAAGACACTTATTCTTGCGAAAATGAGCGCGATTAACTTCTGCTTGCATATCGTTGGAATCCCTTAAATTTGCCATTACTTCGATTTCGCGACGTTCATTATCCATTATTCAACCTCCAGGCTTTCCAGTAAAAGTTCTTCTCCCTGAGTAATTTCTATACTCGTAGATTGACAGTCAGGACACAGAAAACACATAGTCTTAACATTAAACTCACGACGACAATTCTTGCAGAATCCGCGCAATGGGACACGTTCCACGACCAATTCGGCTCCCTCACATACAGTATCCTTGCTATAAGCCTCAAAAGCCATTGCCAAAGCATCTGGTTCAGCGTTGGTTAGCTCACCAACCTTTATCTTAACCTTCAAAACCCTCTTTACATTATGTGAGGAGAGAGTCTGATCGATTACCTCGAAAACTCCCCCCATTAAGGACATCTCATGCACATTATCACCCCTTAATGGGAAATCTTCTCCACAGTATTTTTGCGTTCCAAATAACTTATTATTGGTTGGATTGTCAGGAATTATTAATTGTAATAAATTATTATCTGAGTAATTCGACAAAACTAAGAAATTCCCTTTAATCAATATTAATTTAAGAGAAGAATAAAAATAGATATGGTAAGCAACAGAATAATGCAGTTCCTATCGTAAATTATAATCCAAAATTATTTATGTATAATCTCTTACAAAAAGGATATGCTAACATTGTATCAAACTATAAAACAACTGATAAGGAGGATGGTAATATGAGTCGTAATACGCCGGAAGTTCCTGAATCCGAAAGCCAGTTGGATAAGTTAAAATGGGAAGTCGCTGAAGAATTACAATTAGACGATGATATTGAAGACAAAGGGTTTGCCAATATGACTACTCGTGAAGTTGGACAAATAGGTGGAAACATGGTCAGAAAAATGATCAATTTTGCAGAAAAGGAAATGGCTAACGAAGGTTCCGATATAATGAACGATTAATTATTTAGAATTGTTAAGATCGTGTTTCGGCCAACGCGATTTTTAACAATAGGATATCCTACCATCAGAGATTATTGCTAGAATGAGACTTTCTTTAGTAATAACTCTCCGAGGAAGAAGGGATGAGCGTAATAATGCTTCATCCCTTCTTCATGTTCTATCATAGGCTAATCAACAATTAATTTTACTCTTCAACATAAGGAATTGTCAGCGGCCCTAAGGGCAAAACGGCTATCGTCATATCCTTGCCGTATTTAGTCTGAAGTTCACTTAATGTCGTTTCAATACTTTTGGTCGGCGTAAGCATGGCAATTTTAACCCATTCTTCCGGAAGTGTCGAATAGACAATAACATCAGACCATTCTTGAATCATGGCTAATCTCTGAGCTTCCCATTGATCAAACATACTAAACGATGGCTCATTAATCATTTCCAATAGTGCCTTTGGCGTATCACGCATTTGTAGTATCTTAGAAAAGTTGCCGTGTTCCGGCATTCCTTCTATACATTCCGCCGCACAAATGATCGTTCCGCCTTGTTTCACAATCTTTTGCGCAGCGTTCATACCTTTAACCGCTTGATAGAGATTCTGATCTAAAGGATACCCCGCGTTTGTTGTAATCACTACATCAAAACGCTCCTCACATTTGACCATGGCATGCTCTTTAACAAATGCGCATCCTGTCTCATGAGCGGCAATAAGCTCACCGGCAAAAGCTTTGGTTATTTCATTATTACCCGCTAAAGCTACATTTAGGAGAAAATCGGGTTTGCAAAAAGAGTTTACTTCCCTAGTCATCTCTTGAAGAGGATTATTTTCTATCACTCCCCATGTTGCGAGAGGATGACCAATCATTTTGGCATTATGAAATGTTAAGATCGTCTCTATTCCTGCAATCCCGGGCATAATTCCTTTGGGTCCCCCTGAAAAGCCGGCAAAAAAATGAGGTTCAATAAATCCCGTTACAATTCTAAAGTCTGCCTCTACATATTCTTTATTTAAATAAACGTCACAACCAAAGCTGCTTCTGCCAACTTTTTTAAGTTCGGACATCTCATGGCAATGATGATTAATTATGCGGACTGTGTTTACAATCTCTTCTCCAAGCATCTCCACGAGCTCTTCTCGAGTTTCGTCGCGATGAGTACCAGTCCCATTAATAATCGTAAAGTTTTCAATCGGAATATGAGAAAGCTCCTCCAATAACCATGGCACTAATTTGTGGTTTGGAGTAGGACGAGTAATATCACTGATGACAATGACAATCTTGTCCTTTGGGCTAACCAGCTCTTTGAGGGGTTTTGTCCCGATGGGGTTCCGAAGCGCGTTTACAACTATAGCGTGATCATCTTCAGGTAACTCTACATAATTAGGGGTGACTACTTTCGAATAGTCAGGAACGTTAATTTTTAATCCCTTTTTTCCATAAGCAAGAGCAACTTCCATCCTGTTTCTCCTTTTCTATGTGTATTATTATAGTCCTGAGACTAAATTTAGTTATTTACCGCTAACGACTTTAAATTCTCACTGACTTGAACTACCCCATCAATCATATGAGCAATTTCTTGATTTGCTTTAGCTTGCTCTTGAGTAATAGAGCTGTTACGTAAAGAACTCTCGACAATTTTTTGAATAATAGTTTGGAAAACCATCAAAGTGTTTTTGATTTCATTTGCCGAACGGTTACTCTCTTCAGCCAACTTTCGAACCTCCTCGGCAACGACGGAAAAACCACGACCATTTTCTCCTGCTCGGGCAGCTTCAATCGCAGCATTTAGTCCCAAAAGGTTGGTTTGTTTCGCGACTTTATGAATTAATTCTAACATCATTGTTGTTGACTGTAGTTGATTCTCACCTTCTTTTGCCTCTTGGGCAATGACTTGACTAATTGAAGCCACTTCTTGTGAAGAAGCCGCAGTCTGTTGAACTGAACTTGCAGCCTGTTCAACCGCGCTGCTAAGTATTTGGACTTGATCGCGAATGACTTCCTTGAGCTCCTCATCTTTTATTAAAAGAACAATCATTCCTACGGCAACCTTAGCAACCGGCCGAACGATTTCCAACCTTCCAGCTATTCCGAAGGTACCGATTTTGATTCCTTGAGACTCAATTGCTCCATTATATCCTTCTTTCATTTGTCCGGAAGAAGCAATCTCTTCCTCTTCAGTAATCTCTATATAGTTACGATCTGAAGATAATATTTCCTGACTCCCTCTGTGTTTAACCTCGATTCTTTTATTGGCTGAGTCAGCGATAATCGTACCGGTTGCGTCGCAAACTATTGCATGGAAACCGCTAGTTTGATAGACTAGTTCAACTATGTTTTGTGCTATATTAGTACTTAGTCCCCGCTCCACTTTTAACCTCTCCTTTTTAGCATGTCATTCCAAGATGACATGACAAGACACAACTAGTTATCAATACCTGATTTAATGCCCTATATTACATAAAAATGGTCCTAGCAATTTAATCTATAAGTAGTTTATCATGCATTACAATATTATTCTCGTATTTTGGCGAAAAAATGTAATAAAATTTATAGTATTTATCTTTTACAGAAGACATCTTTTAAATATCTGTTTTCTGACTATATACATCAAATAATTCTAATTAGTTAACTTCTTATTGAAGACTAATATAGAATATTGAAATTAATCAATACCGATTTACATCGGATAAATTCTATTAAACTTTAACCACGAAAACGTTAAAGGAGCCCTCGAGTTTTTTTAACCAACAAAAAACATCACATTTATTCTCACTTCTTCCTAATTGATCTTTATTCTCTGAGGATTACGCTCCCATACGTCCCCATACGCATTCTCCTGAATGTGGGTCCGAACGAGTGGAACCCTGGTTGTTTTGCTTTATATTTCTTGTTATAGACACAAATAGACTGCCATAATTGGCAGTCTATTGCTTGTTTACCTGGCGATGACCTAATTTCCCAGGGGCTATGCCCCAAGTATGCTCGGCCCTGGAGG
>JGI2924J29684_1077135_pt1 | contig 13940 bp, 4 predicted proteins | sample BenlonsequencITS_FD_29684 | JGI IMG/M metagenome (IMG submission 29684)
GTCCGATGTGACCGAAGGCGCGCACGTGCTGACGGTGGAGGCGACCGATATTGCGGGCAATACGGCGACGCGGACGCTGGATTTCACCATTGACACCACGCTGTCAACGCCAACCATTGAATTAGCGCCAGATCAGGATACCGGGCAAAGTAAGAATGATAATCTGACCAGTTTAACTCAGCCGGTTTTTGTTTTGGGCCATATCGATAATGATGTCCAAAGAGTTGAATTACAGATTGAGCATAACGGTACATTTAAAAACATTATTTTAACCGAATCGGCTGATGGATGGCGTTATCGACCTGACGCGGCATTAAACGATGGTAGTTATAAATTGACCGTGACGGTAACTGATACGGCGGGTAACAAAACGACATCCGCTCCTTTAACGGTAACGATAGATAGTACGTTGAGTACCCCGGTAATTGCGTTGGCTAATGGCGAAGACAGCGGCGTGGTTGGCGATCAGCTTACTAACCACGATCATCCGGTATTTGACTTGAGTCATATTGATTCTGATGCCTTGCACGTTATGGTCAGGGTTACTCATAACGGTAGCTCTCATGAGGAAGCGGCGGTATTTAACAATGGTAAATGGCGTTTCAGTCCTTCTGTGAGTTGGGCGGATGGCTTATATCAATTAGCTGTTGTTGTAGAAGATCGGGCGGGGAATGTAAAAGAATCTGCGCCATTAGATGTCCGTATTGATACTACGACCACTATCAACAATATCGTGTTGCTTAATGACACTGGCGTTCTCGGTGATCAATTAACGAATAACGCTAAACCATCATTCAGAGTTGAGGTTCCTGCGGATGTTGCCCAGATGCGCGCTACTCTTGATGGCGGCACAACCTGGATTCCGATACGGCGAAATGCGGATGGACAGTGGATTTTTGCAAGCACAAATAATCTGACTGATGGGCAACATACGCTTCGTATCGAGGCTACAGATACAGCAGGTAACGTTGCGAGCAAAGATTTAGTCTTTAATATCGATACTCACTTACAGATTCCGACAATTGCTTTGGGGGCCGGACAGGATACTGGAGCGAATACTTCCGACCATATTACGAATATTTCACGGCCCACTTTTGTTATTGGCAATGTTGATGCCGATGTTATTAAGGTAATGGTAACTATTGGTACCAATACTTATAACGCTACTAAAGTGGGGGGGGCATGGGAGTTCAGACCGGATAATGCGATTCCTGATGGTTCTTATAATGTGAGCGTTACTATTGAGGATAAAGCAGGGAATATAGCGACATCTCAACCGTTATCTATAATGGTAGATACGAGAGCCGAAATTAATAGCGTAACGCTATTAACAGATAGCGGTGATAGCTCTTCAGATAATATAACCAACGTAAACAAGCCGCAGTTTGAAATTGTGGCTGCTAATGATACTGTACAGGTACGCGTTAAAATCGATAATACGGGTAATTGGATTGATTTAACGCAGAGTGTTGAAGGACACTGGGAATTTAATGTAGGAACTGCATTACCTGACGGTCAACATTCACTATTAGTGGAAGTTGTCGATGTTGCCGGTAACGTTGCACAACAAACGCTTAATTTTACGGTTGATACCACGCTGCGTGAGCCAAATATTGTGCTTGACCCTACGCAGGATACTGGCGATGACAGTAATGACAATATTACTAATATTAATAAGCCGACATTTATTATTGGCAATGTGGATAATGATGTGTCACATATCGTTATTCATCTTGATGGTCGGGATTATATCATCGAAAATAATGGTGCTAAATTAACATTTACACCAGATAAGCCGCTGACAGATGGTCATCATACGCTTACTGTTACAGTGACAGATATTGCGGGTAATACAAAAACATCATCTGAACTGCAGGTTGAAATAGATACCCAGGTACAAATTGACAGGGTTTCATTAACAACCGATAGTGGTGTTAATGATAGCGATAGAATCACTAATGTTGCTCGTCCATCGTTTAATATTGTAACACCTGATGATGTGACCAAAGTATTGGTTTCTTTCGACGGTGTTATCTGGAGCCCGGCAAGTAAGAATGCAGCCGGACAGTGGGACTTTACGGCGGGTAGCGCTCTATTAGAAGGTCATTATGTACTCCATGTGCAGGCAACGGATCGGGCAGGAAATACGGCTAATTCCAGTCTTGCATTTACGGTGGATACACATGTTGATGGCCTTAACATTACCATGCTGGATGATACAGGGAATGACGCGGCAGACCGTATAACCAATATTACATCGCCGCGTTTTGAAATCTCAGCCAGAGAATCGCTACAGGTTGTAACGGTGACGTTAAATGGGAACGTCACCACTCTCAACAAAGGGATGGGTAATAAGTGGATATACACTCCCGAAATACCATTACTTGATGGACATTATAAACTAGAGGTCACTGCTGAAGATATTGCTGGCAATACTATTAACCAGGAGATATCGTTCACTATAGATACGACTGTACCTGTGCCTGATGTTGATTTGTTGGATGCCGATGACTCCGGTGAAAGCGCTGTAGATAATATTACCAATGTCACTAAACCACGTTTCATTATTAGTGATATTCCTACCGATATTGACACTGTTACGATAAAAATTAACGGTGTCTCTTATCCTATTACTCTGGATGGCAGTAACACCGGGACATTCCAGGTTCCTGTGGCGCTAAAAGATGGTGTCTACGAAGCGGTTGTCGTCTTCAGAGATCTTGCAGGTAATATATCCGAGACGAAACTACCATTTACCATTGATACGGCAACAAGTGTTAGTGTTCGAATGGATCCCACATCAGATACGGGAAGTTCTAATAGTGATAATCTCACTAACAGAAAAAGTCCTAAATTCGGCGGTACTGCGGAACCGGATGCAAAACTTGTTATTACCATTATCGATGATACATCAGGTCATGAGGTGTTGAAAAAACTGGTCACGGTTGGTGTTGATGGTAACTGGAGTATGACGCCAGATGCCCTGGCAGATGGTATCTACACAATTAAAGTTGTCTCAACAGACGTTGCAGGAAATACAGCGGAGGCGCAAGATAGATTTACTATCGATACGGTAACGCCCGATCCAACAATTCAGCTTACGGATTCATCAATTGATGATATGCATGAAGCTACCAGCCTGCGACCTGAGTTCAAGGGGATCGCTGAAGCATTCTCAACGATTATGATCCAGTGGGATGGCAAAGTTATCGGCTCAGCCAATGCGAATTCGAATGGCGAATGGAGTTGGACTCCCCCATCAATATTAACACCAGGTTCTTATGTCATTAGTATCGTTGCCAAAGATAAAGCGGGTAATGAATCGTCACAAGTTGACTTTCCAGTCGTAATACCTGTTATTGATGTAACCCCTCCTACGATTAAGCTAAGTGATGATAGTGATAGCGGGGCATTGGGGGACTTTATTACTAACGATAAAACGCCGACTCTTATTGGGAGCACATTACCCAATACTATTGTCAGCATTTATATCGACGGTAAGAAAGTTGGCGAGGCAACATCGGATACCGCAGGTCGATATGCCTTCCAGATGCAGGAACAGCCTGACGGGACGTACGTTGTGGAAGTTGGTATATTAAATCCACGCGTCAATGAAGAAATTCGCTCAGCAGCCGTTAGCCTCGTTATTGATACTCAGGTCGCTGACCTTGAATGGCATATATCTGGGATACATGAAGACAAATATATTAATACTGTAACGCCGGAGATTAGTGGCATAAGCGAACCAAACAGTAAAATTACGGTTTTTGTTAATGGGGTTGAAAAGGCTGCTGCTTATACTACTGCAGGCGGGCATTGGGGCGTTATATTACCTACTTTAGGGAATGATGGTAATTACGTATTAACGTTCAAAGTTGAAGACATTGCAGGAAATGTTAAAGAATTTGGTCCTCAGGAAATAACATTGGATACGGTAATTGAACCGTTAACAGTGACACTGCGAGAAGTTGATGATTCGGGTAAACTGGGAGACTGGATCACCAATAAATCACATGTAAATATAGATGGTACTGCGGAGGCAGGAAGTACCTTAACTATTAAAACTCAGGGAGGAGTCGTTGTTACTACTTTTGAAGTAGGAAGTGATGGACATTGGAGTGCAGAGTTAGATCTGAGTAACGGTAATAATATCTTTGTTGTTGAGTCAGTAGATAAAGCGGGCAATAGTCAACAAAAAGAACTTTTAGTAGAATATGACACGCAGATCGAAATCAGTGCTATTTCTTTAAGCCGAGATAGTAATAGTGGTGATAAATATGATCTCATTACCAACGATAAATCGCCAGAGCTAGTCGCAATGACCGAACCTGGAGCAACAGTACAGGTTTATATTAATGATGTATTGCAAGCTACGGTAGAAGCTAATTCTGCAGGTAATGTTAGTTATACCATGCCAGCGAATAGCGCCGATGGTAACTATCATGTGCAATTTGTTGCTACCGATATAGCCGGCAACCGAACTGAATCTGCTGTTGCGACAGTGACGATCGATTCTGAAATTGCTGTGTTTACTATTGATGAAGGTTCATTACCGACTATATCAAATAGTCGGGCATTATCAGTCGCTGGGCAAGGTGAGGCAGGCGCTCAGGTAAGCATCTTTGTCGATAATAAGCTGGTCAATGTGGTCATGGTTGAGGCTGATGGTTCCTGGCGTGCTCCGATATTGCTGCAAGATGATGGTACGTTTAAGATTCATTTCAGCATTACTGACATTGCTGGAAACACCCAGGCGAGCAAAAATTTCAGTGTCGATGTCGATTCATCAACCGAATTTCCAACAATAACCCTTGAAGATTCGAGTAACTCAGGTCTGGTTGACGATCTGATTACTAATCATAATACGCCATCCTTTGTTGGTACTGCGGAAGCGGGTGCTACAATCCATTTTTATGTTGATGAAAAAATTGTGGCAAATATCCTCGTTCAAGATGATGGAAGATGGTCATATCAATTTGATAATTCTCTGAAAGATGGTGAATACTCCATTCGTGTTGTTGCGGAAGATACCGCTGGTAACAGGGCGGAATCACCTCGCTTAATCGTTACGATAGATACCAGTACATACATTGAACCTCCTACGCTGACAGCGGGATCTGATAATGGTATGTATATTAACGACGGCGTAACAAGTCAAACCAGACCTCAGTTTAGTATCAACGGTGAGTTTAACCAGAGTGTCCAAATTTACATTGATGGCAAGCTAGTCGATACGGTCACTGTGACAGACAGAAACCAGGTTTATCAACCTGTGGCTCCATTGGGTGACGGTTCTCATAATATTTATTATGTCATTACCGATAAGGCAGGTAACACTGCAACATCTAAAACACTAGATTTTTCAATAGATACATCGAATAAAACCCCTGTGGTGATAGAGTCCATTGATGGTCATACACTAGCGGAGATGACCGGCAGCGATGGTAAAATATATATAACAGATACTACTCATAATATAATTTTTCGCGGAAGTGCGGAGCCTGATAGTTTAATGGATTTAACTATCAATGGGCTAAACGTAGGCCAAGTTTTGGTTAGTAAGACAGGAGAATGGCAGATGCCAGTCAACCCTGTTTATCTCTCTCAAGGTCTTCTGGAGATAAAAATAAAATCTACGGACCGTGGAGGTAATGTAAACGAGAAAAGTTTCTCTATCTGGGTGGACACGATGATTGAGGACTTTACCAGTGAACTTGATGACAATAAATCATCGTCGCAAAATGACTGGTGGAGTAATAATACCCTTATCACTATGAGAGGTCTGGGGGAGGCTGGCGCGACGGTATCACTAGTGCTGGCAGGTGTCACATTGGCAACGACAGTCGTTGCGGCTAATGGTCAATGGGCATTATTGACCGATCAGCTTCCGGAAGGAAAATACGATATCACTTTGAGTATTGAGGACAACGCCGGAAACAGGAAGGAAGAGATCCGTGAAATATTCATCGATCGCGCTGCACCGGTAGCACCTGCTATAACATATTCGGACATTGTCGATGATCTCGTCATTATGAAAGGGACGGGCGAAGCAAAATCAAAATTAACGATAACTGATAGCGAGGGTAATATATATACATTAACCGTTCCTGATAACGGGAACTGGAGTATGGCTATTCCCTATCCATCAGAAGGGAAATTTACTATATCGAGTACAGATCGAATTGGTAACACCAGTGATGTTGTCTCTGTCGATTTAATAAGAGAGATACCGACTATTTCGTTAGCGGTAGATTCGAATAGTGGTTCTAAAAATGACAATATTACGCAAGATAAACAACCTACCTTTATTATCGGAAATTTAGAAAGCGATATCGTTAACGTTCAAATAGATATTAACGGGATAGCATATAATGCTGAAAAAAGAGCGGATGGCGTCTGGTTCTTTACGCCAGATATAGCTTTAGCTGATGGTACCTATACGATATCGGTAACTGCGAATGACGCGGCGGGTAATCAGAAAAACTCGTTACCGATTACTATCACGATCGACAGTACGCTGAAGGTGCCGGAGATTGCGCTGGCGGCAGGTGAGGATACCGGCGCGCCAGACAGCGATAACGTGACGAATCACACCCAGCCGAAGTTTACCCTGCAGCATATTGACGCGGATGTGACCGGAGTGACCGTCAGCGTGGCGCATAACGGAACCACCGACACCTATCCGGTCACGAAGGGGGATGATGGCTGGAGCTTCAGTCCGTCAGCAGCCTGGAGTGATGGTAACTACACGCTGAGTGTGACGGTGGTGGACGGTGCGGGGAACACGCAGCAGTCATCATCGCTGACGGTGACGGTTGATTCTACTATAACAGCGACAGCGCCTGTTGAGGCAGGCGATGTTAGTGAGTTCGCCATGGCAACCGATGTAGCTCAACCGGAATCTGAAATGGTCAGCATTGAAAGTGAAAAAAATCATAGCCCAGCTATGTTTTCAATGATGTCTGCGGTTGGAGAAGTGGCTGCGCAGGAGGATGCCTATAACATCGTATTATTAAATACCGAGTCTGGTGATGTAACTGAACGTTCTATTAGTCAGACACCATCTTTTGCAATATCAGTACCTGATAATATTGTGAATGTTAGTGTTATGTTCGAAGGAGAAGAGATTGATTTGCCGATTAATAATCAGAAGGCAATATTTGAGGTGCCAGTACCTTTGAATGATGGTGAGTATACTATAGATGTGAAATTCATCGATAAAGATGCTGATTATCTGATTAAGGAAAAAACATTCTCAGTTGATCATTCTTCGGCAGATATAGTTAATTCCATGGGTGAAAGAGGCAACACCGAGGATGAAGTTAACGTCTCAGCCCCAGAAAGTGCTGTAACACACCATAATAATGGTGCTGTTGAGATATTCACTATTAGTGAAGTAAGTCTCCCTGTAGATAATCAAGAAGAACACGCATAACATAATGAGGCCCCTCACCGTCAGGTGAGGGGAATGATCTATTTATGGATACAAAGCTAGAACCATATTATTTAAGTGCAGAAAATGCATTGTCTATAGTTTCAAAAAAATTCAATATAAAAATAGACATTAAAGAGGAAGATATAAATATTCGATTTAAAAAATATGATAGAAATAATACCGATGACTCAATACAAATGAAGAATTTTTTCTTGTCATTAGGACTTTCTTTACAGGATATATTATTTAGTAGTGGCGAAGATCTATTAAATGAACCTATGCCCATTTTACTACTGACCCCTGAAATGAAATGGATGGTATGTATCAGCGGTGGGCAAAAAATTAAATTAGTAAATGCCCGAGGGGAACTGTGTTATGTAGAGATACCTGATGAGTATCTAAAAAAACTATCTGCATTTAGTATACTTCCCTTAAATAAAGTTGTTGATAGTATAAGAGTGAATAATATTATTAAAAACTCTTTATCAATGAACAAGGTTTTTTATACAAAATACTTTTTTTCATCTTTGTTTATGGCAATTTTTGCGCTGACAATTCCAGTTTTTAGTAATTTGTTTTATGACAAGCTTATTCCAAGTGCTTCTGTTTCGTCTTTATTTGGTGTCGCTATTATTGTAGCTGTATTTATCGTTTTTGAGTTTATTCTACGTACGTCAAAAGATATTTACCAATCTATAACGGCCAGACAAGATGACGTCGATATTGATATCTCGTTTCTCGAGGCGGTGCTTTATGGTAAAAAGAAAAACGGTAAATCAATGTCATCAGCATTTGTTCTGTGGAATGAGTTTCAGAAGGTTAAACCTATTTTATTGAATTCTGTTTTTCAACGTATAGCCGATATCCCAATTTTTTTGATATTTATCGCTGTTATTTATGTGAATTTAGGATGGGTAGTGGTTGTTCCCATTATTGTTTTTATAATCTCTATTATTTTGTCCATTGTTAACCATCATTATACCAATGAGTTGATGAATAAACAAAAAGAAGGCCAAAAGAACAGAAATGTTTTCATATCGGAAGTGTTTTTATCAATTAAAATGATCCATACATTAAACAATCAGGGCTTACTATTTGATTGGGTTAATACATCAAACGAACAGTCATATCTTAATCTTAAGATAAGAAAGCTAAATCTTATCTATCAATCAATATTAGGAAGTATGTCATCTATTACTCAAATAACAATAATGATAATAGCTTTTTTTATGGTAATTAAAGGTGATATTACCACTGGTGCAATTGTATCTTCAGTTATCGTTTCTGGACGTATCTCGGGGATCACCTCCAACTTTTCATCTACATTAATCTCTATATTGTCAGCAGAAAAAACGGGTAAGGACTTGCTTTCTTTCTTTGATGAAGATCAGGAAGAAAAGACACCAGCGTTACAGTCAATTTCAAAGTGTGAGGGTGAGATTTCTATTCGTGGTGTTAGCTACCAATATGATGCGCAATCTTCAGTTATTATTAACCGTTTATCTATAGACATTCCTTCCGGACAACGAGTTGCAATTATAGGTGATTGTGGCGCAGGGAAAAGTTCATTATTGGGGCTGTTATCTGGCTACCTTTCACCTACAGATGGTGCCATTTTGTACGATGGGTATAATCTAGGGCACCTCTCCCAGAATTTTTTCTCACAACATTTAAGTGTCGTTACAACCCATGATGTTTTGTTTACTGGGACTGTTGAAAGTAATTTTGCATTAAAACCACAAAATGACAGGGGACGGGTATTGAAAGCTCTTCATATAACGAATTGTGGTTTCATTTTACAGCATCCTATGGGGTTAAAGTTTCCTGTAAACTTTATGGCTAAAAACCTTTCGTCTGGCCAGCAACAGCAATTATTATTAGCTCGTAGTTTAAGTAGTGATGCTAGTGTGTTTTTGTGGGATGAGCCAACATCAAATTTGGATGAGAACACAGAAAAACAAATTTTTGATAACCTGGATGAGTTTATTCAAGGGAACACACTCATTATGATTACTCACCGTCGTTATCTTATAAAATACTTTGATAGAGTATTGGTGATGAAAGGGGGAAAAGTGATTCGGGATTGCACTCCTGAAAAATTAATGGGTTAAATACAATATTCCATTTTTAGCGATAGAAAAATTATTTTTATAAAACAGGCCATATCAATTCTATTGATCTGGCCTGTTTTGAATAATTCTATTGCTATTACCCAATTGTAACGAGTCGAGATAATGATCCAAGTTAGCCAGCGATAAATAAAAAAGCTAGCATGGTGTAACGTTCCAAAAATATCTTTGATATATCAGGCTCGATGAAATATCAGTGCATGATTAAGCCTATAGATATAGCCACTTGTTCAAGGATAATTTTCAGTACTACCTTCTGTCGGGTTACCATCATTCTTCCTTACCTCCGAAGGAAAAATCTTGAAGTGCTTTTTAAATACACTGGTAAAGTAAGAAGATGATGTATAGCCAAGGGAAATAGCTATAGAATTTATTGGACGGTTAGTACGTCTTAACTGCCGTAATGCTTCAATCATTTTTATTTTTGTTATGTAAGAACTAACAGAACCGGTATCCTTATACATTTTTTTCTTAAAAGTAGATACACTCATGTTCATTTGCATTGCCAGGTCTTTACTTTGCCAATTTTTGCTATAATCGCTCATTATTAAGCTGGCTACTTTCTCCGAAGTTGTTAAGGAAGAGTAAGATAAAATCATATCTTCTAATGCCGCATTTTTTTGCTTGATTAAAGATAATATTAGCATGTACTTTGCTTCATCGACATGATCATATAATATTTCTCCGGTTGCTGTGACTGGGAAACTTTCAATTAATGCATTAATTAATGTGTAATCCTTAGTTTGCTCATGTGAAAAGTTGATTATGATATAATCATTGGATGCCCAAGCCCTTGGTTCATTTTGATCTTTATAAATATAGTGTCGATTATACTCTATTATTGCTTGCTGAGGTATTTTTAACGACACAATATCATTACGTACGAGTCCATTTTCCATTTTCCCCCAATTCAACAATACAGAGAAAGGAACAGACTTTTTTATAAAAATCGCCTGCCCTTTATTGATTTTTAATATGTCACCACTGAAAGATATATAAAAAGGTCTATCCTTAGTGTATAAAAAAAAACAAAAAGGTAACGATATTTCAAGGTTTGTCATCTTATCGTCAAAAATACCTGTTGAAACTTGTTTTACAAAATGCTCATTTTGTTTAGACATCTTATTCTCTTCTTACATTCATTTAGAGGAGTGTCAATAATAAATATGTTGGATAATATAGAAATAATGAAGAATTATATAAATTATAAATCTCAATGCTTTTTTTGTGATGGTGTGTGTTTTTTGATAAGCGTGCTAACTATATTATTTGGTTATTTGCTTAGTTTAATATTGACACAATCTTATTTTATAGATTAGATTATTTTAAAATTTTACACATTAAAATAACGAATTGCATTTTACACCGCTTATTTTTAACGTGAAAAGAGAGAGAAGGACATAAAAATATAAAATATAGACATCTAAAAAAGCTGCGAAAAAGATTATCTCGGGATGCTATTTAATACCACTAGTGGCACCAGTGACTATATTTTGAAGTGAGTAAATATAACCTGCCAGCTATGGCATGTCTTTCATTGTAAGTCCATGAAATTTATAATTATATTATTTACATGCAGGTGTGTATAGTGTGGAGGTATAATTGTATAAGTAAGACATAATTACCGTTCGGCCTAATATCTTAGGTTGTCAGATATCCTTTGAAATATGAAAAATAACTGGAGTGTGTAAACCAGATAACATACGGAAAATTTAGTGGGAAATAAGCAGCATAATCACCATCATTTTTTCTTAATGGGGAATAAGACTCATTTACACCAACCCCACAAGTAAATATATTTTTATAAACTAATATAAATATTATTATTTTTATTGCGTGGTGAATTTATATTTCACTGACAGCGATATATTTTAAAAAATAAAATTATGACGTTGAATTACGTTACCAATTCCTGCTGTAAATAATGAAAATTGCGCTGTTCCAGAAAAGCCAAGACGTTCAAGGGCAAGATAACGTTGGCTATATTGAGTTTTACTGTCGATATATTCCCCTTCAAGAAGATTATATATTGCACGGGCTTGCCCTGCCGTTAACTTGCGGTCTGGAGTATTTTTTCTCCGGTTAATTCTTGGGAGGGAGCCTTTTTTCCATGTTTCTGCTGCTACGAGTAAAGCATTATGTAGTTGGGCCAGTGTTTCTCCCCCCTCAATTATTGGGCAGATACTCTGGCGTAACATGATTTCTTTCAAATCAGTTGGAATAATAGCCAACATCTGATATTTCCCTTTACGTTTTAAAATATGAAGATATTCCAGATGTCTCCACCAACCTAGTAGCGGAACGGTACTCAAAGTGACTATAAGTAAATCGCCAGCATCCAACTTAACCCCTTTTCCTTGACATACCTGAAAGCCATCGTGTTGTAATAATGCTATAATGCCGATTACTTCCGCTTCACAGGGGCCAATAACCACTATTTTATTGGATCTTGTGTATCCAGAACAATTCGCGGTCATACCTATCGTGGAAATATGACTGCTGGTAGCGGAATGGATATTTTTATTCACCTTGTCTTTCATTGTAAGTCTGTTACCTTTATTACGCCAGCGCTATCAGCCCAGCTCCATCTTTAATCGATTTAATATTATGGACTTACTATTTTTTATCCTCTTTAACATGTCCACATGCCTTATTAATTAAAAAATAGTAGTCAATTAATTTTGAAAACATTTGCATATACAGAACAACTAATACTTTAAAATTCTATAATTATTATCCGGGATCTTCTCAGAATTCGTTAGGAAGAAATATCTTAGGGGATCAAAACCGCGATGTTAAAAATAACGGTTTAGATTATTCCTGTAATACTATCAAAAACTCTGCATGAACAGCCTGTTTCAGGCTCACCATAAAAATATATGGTGTTATAATATAGGACAACTGCTGTGAACTAAAAGTAAAAAAATGGTGGGTGGCACAATAATATATAATATATGTCTATTATTGATGTTTTATGGTGTTCCTTATCATTATTATTACGTTACAGTCAAAGCGAAACATAAGATTTTGATATAAATAAAGCGTGAAGTTAGGATAAGTCGCTTTCGATGATGCCCTCCAGGGAGCACACCATCGTTTAGCAAAGGGAGGCGTTGAAAATCCGCTTTGGGCGACTTTACCGGGCAGCGATAGTGCTTCAGGTTAGCACCATCGGCCATTCTGGCGGGGTATGACTCATCGTTTCGACCATAACGGCTTCAATGTTATGCCAGATTGCGGCGAGATCCATCATAGTGATACCGAGTAAACCTGTGGCAAACCAGCAGGCGGATACTACGCCCAGACCGCTACTGATCACCGCCAGACCAATATAATCTGATTTACGGAAACGAATATTGAGTGTGCTGGCTAAAAACATGAGCACTGCGCTCAACAGTTGCCAACGAAGAAGAACGACACCAGTGGTTATGGTAGCCATGAAACTTTTCCTCTGAATAGGCTTTTGTCCAGGACAGCGCGGCGTTGCTCCCAAGAAGCGTGGGACATTCTGGCTCTCAACGGACGTCACATCAATATCGAATGAAACACTGTTTCTGTTTCATTGATTTTGTGAACTATATCACATAAGAATGATTGTTCACCAGATCAACAACGTATTTTTTGTGCGTTTTATAACCATACCTTTTATGTACCTTCTGAACGTCCGAAGAGAAACCGTCAGAAAGTAAAGATGTATTATTACAACTCTTTTATTTTTGCCGTGAAATTTAGACCGGATAGAAATATCAAGTTATTTATCAAAAGAAATGGATAAAAATTTATAGCTCGCCGTTTACCTTGGCATAATTCTGATATTATCAAAAAATATTTGGCTTCCGGCCTGCTATGCGAAAGTGTTGCCGCCGCATGAATTCATCGTCTGGCTACAACAAACGCCCGCGCCTCTGACGATACGCGGGCAGATGCCCTACAGGCGGTGACGGTAATCGCTGGGGGTACGATCGAACTCGCGGCGGAATACACGCGAGAAGGTTTGTTGCGATACGTAGCCCAGGTCCATCGCGATATCAAAAATCGGACGCTCGGTCGTTCGTAGCTCAACGGCCGCCAACAGGAGACGGCGCTGGCGAATATACTCGCCTAATGTTTGATGCGTTATCGTTCGGAACATCCGCTGCAAATACCACTTGGAATAACCCGATTTTTTTGCCACTACATCAATGTTTAGCGGTTGGTCGATATGTTCATCAATCCATTCAATAAGGGTCTGAATTATCTGTTGATGCGACATATTGCTGCCTCTTAAACCGTATTCGATTCGTCGTTTTATCTGTGGGCGAGTATAATTCCTCAAGTTAACTTGAGGTAAAGCGATTTATGGAAAAAAAATCCCCCCGTTTAAAAGCCTTACTTAC
>JGI2924J29684_1077133_pt1 | contig 13935 bp, 13 predicted proteins | sample BenlonsequencITS_FD_29684 | JGI IMG/M metagenome (IMG submission 29684)
CCTGCCATAGTGCACAAGTTCATCCCTTGGGTATGAAATATTTCATGAATTCCGGCGGCCGGATTCGTGAACATCCAAAGGAAGCAGTGTCGTCACGGTGAAGCCGCGCGATCCGTCGACAATGACCGTGCCGCTCGCCGCGGCCGCCCGCTCTTCCATGCCGGCCAGTCCGAGCCCCTTCACGATGCGGACGGCGCCCTGTCCGTCGTCGGCCACGACGGACCGGATCATCGCGCGCATGACCTGGACATGGATGTCGACGCGGCTTGCGGCGGCGTACTTCAGCACATTCGTGAGCGCTTCTGCCGTATTGTCATGAATGATTTTCCAATGGATCGGGAGAATCCGGTCCAGATCACCTTCATGGGTCACCGACGCGCGGATGGAATGCTGCGCCTCAAATTCGGCTGCAAGGCGCTTGAGCCGGTGCATGCCGAGCTGTTCGGGCAGCGGTTTCCATTGTTTCAACGTCAGCCGGATCCGGTCGATGCCTTCCTTCCGATCCGTATCGCCTGCTGCAGCAGCTGCTCCGCCTTCGCCCGGTCGGTGCCGAGCAGCCGTCTCGCCGCTTCCATCTGCATGAGCGAGCCGGTGAGCGACTGGCCGATCTCATCATGCAGGCGCTGCGAAATCCGGCTGCGCTCCTCCAGCTTCATGACATTCTCGGATTGCCGGACATATCCTGCCATCTCGTCCAGTTTCGCCGAGGTTCGGCGGAGTTTATGCCGCAATTGTTCCGTCTCGTCTTGCAGCATCCGGATCCGCCGCGCATCGGTATCGAATGCGCGCAGGCAGGCGAACGACGCCGCCGCGGCGATGCCATACGGCAGCAGCCAGCCGTCGGGCAGCGCCGGAAGGGGAACCGCCAATGCGGCAAGGATGCTCCAGCCCGGCCGAAAGATGCCCGAGGCAATCTCATATACGGTAATCGGAAGCGGCAGGACAAATGCCGGATGTACGGCGATCCCCGCGCCGAGCGCTGCCGCGGCGGGCAGCAACAGCAGCAGACGCGGCAGGCCCGCGGTCAGGCCGGCCGCCAGACGCAGGCTGATATGCAGCAGCGCAACCAGCAGGCATTCCGGCAGCATTCCGGCAGCAGCCCGGAACCGCCCGCGTTCACCGCCAGCCAGCCGGCGGCCGCGTGCGCGATCAGCATGAGCGCAATGCTGCGCCGCTCGGCGGGATGGCGATCCGCCATCATGGCCGGACGGCTCCCGTCAAGTAATAGATGGCGATCTGCGTCCGGTGCGTCATGCCGGTCTTGCCCAGAATCGACGTGATATGATTGGCGACGGTGCCTTCCGACAGATACAGGGCGTGCGCGATCTCCCGGTTCGTCATTCCCTTGGCGATCAGGGCCATCACTTCCCATTCGCGTTCGGTGAATTTGCCGCGCTCGGCGGCGGACAAACCGCAGCCGTCCGAACTTCCGTCATCCGTCTTCCGGTCTTCCGCTCTGCCCGCGTCTCCGATCCCCCGCATGGCCGCCAGTTTCTCCATGACGGCATCTTGCAGCACATGGTGGCCGTTGCAGACGGTGCGGATGGCGTCGCGTATTTTCTCCGGATCGTTGTTTTTGAGCAGGTAACCCATCGCGCCGTTCCGGATCGCTTCCTCGATGTATTCGTCGTCGTCGAATGTGGTCAGAATGAGCACACGCGTGCGCGTTCGCTCCGAAATCCGCTTCGCCGCCTCGACGCCGTTCAACTTCGGCATCCGGACATCCAGCAGCGCAACGTCGACCTCGTGCCGCTTGCAATATTCCGCTGCCTGCTCGCCGTCCTCGACCGCCGCCGTCACTTCGAATCCTTCGAAGGTCGACAGAATGATCCGCATCCCTTCGCGGACGAACGGATTGTCGTCAGCCAATAACACCCTGATGGTCAATGTGCGCCGCCCCTTGCCTGTTCGGATGATGTTCCGCATCTGTCTATTTCGCGATCGGTTACCCGAATCCTGTCGCAAGCACGGGCAAATCCGCGCAAAAACTGTCAGCCGGCCATCCCGCCTACCGGAAATCCGGCGGCACGCGGCGCGCCACGCCGGTCTGAATCGCCGCTTCGATCACCGCGTACCGGACCTTCGCCACCACCCGTTCGTTGAAAATGCTCGGGATGATGTAGGAGGCGTTCAGTTCCTTCCCGCTGACGACGGACGCGATCGCCCGCGCCGCGGCCAGTTTCATCGCTTCGTTGATCCGGCGCGCGCGGCAGTCCAGCGCCCCGCGGAACACGCCGGGAAACGCCAGCACGTTGTTGATCTGGTTCGGATAATCGCTGCGGCCGGTCGCGACGACGGCGGCATGGGGCAGCGCTTCTTCCGGCGCAATCTCGGGCGTCGGATTCGCCATTGCGAAGACGATCGGATCCGGCGCCATCGCCTGCACATCTTCGGCGGTCAGCAGCCCGCCCCGCGACACGCCGATGAATACGTCCGCACCGCGGATGACCTCCCGCAGCGATCCCGGCGCCTCTTGCACTTCCCGCTGCTCGGCAAGCCACCGCCACATCGGGTGCTCGTACGCCCCACCGCGGACGATGGCGCCTTCGCGATCGACCGGCACCAGCCGCTTCACGCCGGCGGCCAGCAGCATTTTGCAGATCGAGACGCCAGCCGCGCCGACGCCGTTCACGACGACCCGCACTTGTTCCGGCTGCTTGCCGACCACTTTCAACGCATTCAGCAGTCCCGCGACGACGACGATCGCGGTGCCGTGCTGGTCATCGTGGAAGACGGGGATGTCCAGCTCGTCCGCGAGCCGCTCTTCGATCTCGAAGCAGCGGGGCGAGCTGATGTCCTCCAGGTTGATGCCGCCGAAGATCGGGCTGATGTGGCGGATCGTGCGGATGATTTCCTCCGTATCCTGCGTGTCGAGGCAAATGGGGAACGCATCGACGTCCGCCAGCTGTTTGAACAGCATCGCCTTCCCTTCCATGACCGGCGCGGCCGCATACGGACCGATGTTGCCGAGGCCGAGCACCGCCGAACCGTCCGTGACGACGGCGACGGTGTTGCGCTTGATCGTCAGCGAGTAGGCCTTCCGCGCATCCTGGTGAATCGCGTTGCAGACGCGCGCGACGCCGGGCGTATAGACGCGGGACAGATCATCGCGGTTCTTGACCGGCAGCTTCGGGGTGACCGCGATCTTGCCGCCGAGATGCGCAAGGAACGTCCGGTCCGATATGTTGATGACCCGGATGCCGTTCATCCGTCTGAGCGCCTCGACGATCCCGCTTTCGGCCTGCTCCGGGGATTGGATCGTCAGATCCCGGACGGACTTGTCCTGCCCGGGACGGATTACGTCGATCGAGACGATGTCGCCGCCCGCCTTGCCGATCGCGGCCGCGACATCGCCGAAGCCGACCAGCCGGTGGTCAAACTCCAGCCTCACGATAATGCTGTTGTACATCTTCCGAACATTCCCCCTGTCTTCTGCAGGCAATTTGAACCTTGTTCAAATTTTCACCGTTCCGTACGCCGGTGAAACAGCCTGTCTTGACCGTGCCCCGAAGGATTTTCGTCCATGGTCGAAGAACGTTATGCTTATCCATTCGCGGAGTTGATCTCTATGTCTCAATACAAAACCTGTCCCGGATGCGGGCTCAGGCTTCCCGATCGGCATTTGGACGCCGCCGAGCGGTATCGCGCCTCGGGCGAATGCAGGGAATTGTACCATGAATTGTCCGCCTGGCTCATGATGAATCAGGATCTTGGATTTCGCGCGCAGCATGCAGTGGATGCCTACGGCGCCCAACATTCCGGCGGGGTGACGAAAAACATCACGACAGCTTTCGCGCTGATCGGCCTTTATCTGGCGCTGGAGAAAGGGTTTTCCGGCCGGCGGGTGCAGCAGATCCATATGGAACTGGCAAGGATGTCGATCGAGTGGCCGTCTCTGGAGCCGCCGGCGGCGAATTACGCCATTACAGTCGCCGATGTCGTCCGCGCCGAAGAAGGACCGGCCAGAGAGGAGATGCTGATGGAATGGGCGCGCTGCGCATGGGACGCCTGGCGCGAACGCCACGATTGGGTCAGAAGCGTCTGCGCGGCGCATCTCCGGCTGGATTGACGAGGCCCGATGCCCGTTTCTGCGCGGGCCTGTCTGCCGCCGCGCTCAGCCCCGCGGCTCCGTCATACGATGGAGCAAGTCCAAATTCAAATGACGGAGATGAGCGGAATGGCGCGACAACAGGACCGGTTCGCGATCACCATCCAGCTCGGAAACAAGCGGATGGTCGCGAAAGCCCCGCTGAAGAGCATCCAGCGGCTGGTCTTCATCTTCAACCGGCAGTTCACCAATGCCCCGAACACGACGCAAATCGCAAGCGGCGCGGGACACAGCGGCGCCGCCGGCAGCAACGCGGCGATCCGGTCGCCGCGGACGAGGCAGCAGCAAAGCATCGGATCGGGCGGCACCGCCCGCAATGTTGACGGAAGCGGCAAGGCCGCATTCCGCCGCTTGCGTGCCCAGACAGGGAGCCGTCCCCGGCATCGCCGCCGCGGCAAGGAAGTCGTCGTGGTGATCAATGAGCAGATCGTGAAAATGCCGCCGCAGAGCCGGAACGCCTCGGCCACGCAGGTGGCGAGCGGCGCGGGCACGTTCGGGGCCGGCGGGACGAACGCGGCGATCAGCACCCCGGCACCCGGCAGCAGCATGCGGTGGGCGGCGGTGGAACCGCCATCAACAAATGGCTCCGCAAACGGAAGCCCAATAAGAGGAAGACGCCCCGAAAGGTATAAATGAAAACAGGTCGATCCAGGATCATCATTCCTGATCGACCTGTTTCGTTTTGTCCGGTCATCACATCAAGGACTTGTCAGCGTGCTGTCCCCCTTACAACCGCATCGTTCAAATCGCCAGCAAAATCCGGTTCCCCGACGGGTCGCTCGCCGCGTATGCGCCGCCTTGCTCCGTCACGTCCGCGCCCAACTTCCGGAGGTTCAGGACGGCGCGTTCCCGTGCCGCTTCGTCGGGATAGATCAGGGTGAACGATTGGAGGCCGACGCTGTTCGCGGCCGGTCTCGGCGCGCCCACGCCGTTCCAGGTGTTGAGCCCGATATGATGATGGTAGCCTCCCGTCGACAGGAACAGCGCTTGCGCTCCGAAACGGTTGACCACCTCGAACCCGAGCCCGTCCGCGTAAAACCGTTCAGCCGGCCCCAGTTCCGACACATGCAGGTGGATGTGGCCCATCAGCGTACCGGCCGGCAGCCCGTCCCACGGCTTGTCATCCTCCGCCGCGAGAAGATCCCGGATATCCAGCGGGTCCACAGCCATCTCCACCTCGCCGCGCTTCCAGTTCCACTCCGAAGGGTCGCGATCCCGGTAAATCTCGATTCCGTTGCCGTCCGGGTCCGACAGATACAGCGCTTCGCTGACCAGATGATCGGAGGAGCCGAAACGGAGGCCGATGCGGGCAAAATGCTTCACGATCCGCGCCAGGTCGGCACGGGTCGGGAGCAGAAGCGCAAAATGGTACAGCCCGGTCGTCCTTCCCTGCTTCGGCGCCGCGTCTTCCGGCCGCTCGACGGTCAGCAGCGCCGTCCGCCCGTCCGCTGTGAGCGTCGCGGATGCACCGGTTTGCGTCAGCACCTTGAAGCCGATCACATCCCGGTAGAACCGCAAGGCACGATCCAGATCCCGCACTTTCAGGCTCACCTGTCCGACATAGGTGCAAGGCGCCTGATGAAAACCGGCCAATGTACACACCCCCTCTCAAGTTACTTACTTATTGTAAGTGATTATACAAGCTTGCATTTAGGGTGTCAAATGCAGCCCCCTGACAAAACAAGCGACCGATCGGGCAGACGGCTGGGCCGCCTGCCCGATGATCGCTTGCATCACCGACCCCGCACGGGTCGCGCTATCTATTTATTGGCAACGGCTTACTGACAACGGCTGTAGCCGCAGTTCGTGCAAGTCTTGCATCCTTCCACGTTCAGCAGCGATGCCGAGCCGCAGGACGGGCACAGATCGCGCGATTCGACCGGACCGCTCTTGCCGCCGGGCAGCGTGACGATCGGTTCGGCGGCCGCCGCAATCGGCGGCACGTCCGTCGGCGAACCCGCGTTGTCCTGGGTCAAGCCGATGTGCATCTCCAGCGACTTCGCCACGGCGTCCGCGATCGATTCGACGCGGTTTGCGCCGAAGCCGATGGCGCCGCTGCCGCCGATTCCTTTCAGGTGCTTGATCAGGAGCTTCACCTTGTTGCCGTGATCGCCGTAGCGCAGGAACAGCGAACATACGCGGCCGAGCGCTTCGGCCATCGCGAACACGTCGGAACCGGCTTTGCCGACGTTGAGGAAGATTTCGCCGGGCGTGCCGTCGATGTCGTTGATCGTAATATACGCCATGCCGAACGGCGTGTTGATCTTGTACGTCGCGCCGCGCAGCACTTGCGGACGGCGCTTGTACTGCTTGTCGAACACCTGCTCATCCTGCTTCGAGACGTTCGAATTGAGCGCGGCGTTCAGCTTGCCGATCGCCGCCGCGTCGCCCGAGTCGGCCGCTGCTTGCGTATCGGCCGCGGTGCTTTCCGCCTTCGCATCCTTCTTCTCGTCGTCCTTCGCCGCCTGAAGCACCTGCGTGTCGCGGCTGCCGTCGCGGTAGATCGTAACGCCTTTGCAGCCGAGCTCGAACGCCAATTCGTACAGCTTCTTCGTCTCTTCGATCGTGAAGTCGTGCGGCGCGTTCGCCGTCTTCGAGATCGAGCTGTCGACCCAGCGCTGGATCGCCGCCTGCACGCGGATATGGTCTTCCGCGCTCAGCTCCATCGCCGTGACGAAGTAGTCCGGCAGCTCCTCGCCCGGATGCTCGTCTCTCCACTTCTGCGCGATCGGCACGTACTGCTTGTCGAGGCCGAGACGGCTCTGACGGTAGTATTCGAAGGCGAAATACGGCTCGATGCCCGTCGACGTGCCGACCATCGTCCCCGTGCTGCCCGTCGGCGCCTGGGTAATGACGGTGACGTTGCGCATGCCGCGCTTGCGGACCGCTTCGCCGACTTCCGGATAGACGCTGACCATGTTGCGCATGAAGCCGCTCTGCAGGAATTTCTCCGCGTCGAACGCCTCGAACGATCCCTTCTCCGCGGCGATCTCCGTCGAAGCCAGGTAGGCTTCGCGCGCGATGAAGCCGTACAGCTTGTCGAGGAACTCGAGCGATTCCGGGCTGCCGTAGCGGATCTTCAGTTTGATGAGCAGCTCCGCGAGCCCCATCGAGCCGAGGCCGACGCGGCGCTCGCGCTTCTGGTTCTTCTCGTTCTCCTTGAAATGGTACGGCGTCTTGTCGATGACGTTGTCGAGGAACCGGACGGACCAGCGCGTCACCTTCGCGAGCTCGTCCCAGGCAACGTCGTCCTTCTCCTCGTCATAGAACTTCGACAGGTTGAGCGCCGACAGGTTGCAGACGCCCCACGCCGGCAGACCCTGCTCGCCGCACGGATTCGTGCAGATAATCGGGTTGAAGTACCAGCTGTTGGACATCTGGTTGTAATATTCCATGAATACGACGCCCGGCTCGGCCGATTTCCACGCCGACTCGATGATCGTATGCCAGACGTCGCGCGCCTTCACCGTCCGGTAAAGCACGACTTTCTTGCCGCGGGAACGCCATTTCTCCAGGTCGCCGTCCCACAGCTCGTCGTATTCCGGATCGCGGGTGTCCGGGAAGACGAGCTCCCAGTCGAGGTCTTCCTTCACGGCCTTCATGAACGCGTTGCTGATGCAGACCGACAGGTTCGCGTTCGTCACCTGGCCCATCGTCTGCTTCACCGTGATGAAGTCCAGCAGGTCCGGATGCCAGTCGTTCATCATCAGCATGAGCGCGCCGCGCCGGCTGCCGCCCTGCTCGATCAGACCGGTCGTGTAGCTGAACAGGCCGCCCCAGGAGACGGCGCCGCTCGACGAGCCGTTCACGCCCGCCACGACCGCGCGCCGCGGCCGCAGGCTGGACAGGTTGATGCCGACGCCGCCGCCGCGCGCCATGATTTCCGTCATCTCGGTCAGCGTCTCCATGATGCCGCCGCGGCTGTCCTTCGGCGACGGAATGACATAGCAGTTGAACAGCGTCAGCTCGTCGCTCGTTCCCGCGCCTGCCGCGATCCGGCCGCCCGGTACGAGCTTCCAGTCGTCAAGGATGTAGCGGAACCGCTCTTCCCACTGTTTCCGCTTCTCGGCCGTATCTTCCACGGAAGCCATCGCCTTCGCGAGCCGGTCCCACATCTCTTCCGGCGTCTTCTCGATCGTCAGCGTCAGCTTCTCGACCTCCGACTCGACGATCTGGCCTGCGCGCGTCCGCACGGTCACCTTGTTGCCGCTGCGCGCGATGACCTCCCCGACTTCCTTCGCCGGGAACTTCGGGTCATCCTTCGTCAGCACGAGCACGACGTCGCCGACCTTGGTGCCGGACGGGTCTGCGTTCTTCCATGCATAGCGGTCCAGAAAAATTTTCTCGCTCAAGCCTTCCAGCTTGCTGCTCTTCATCATTTTCATGCGCGAGCGCCTCCGGTTCATGCAGATTTTGCCGCTTGCGGCAGCAGATGTGTATCGCATTATGTACACAACATATAGAGTCCTCGACTCATTTTACACCACAATATATAGTATTCCAAGTCCCATTTTCGGCAACGAATCGTATCCGCCCGAAACAAGCGTTCTGATGCCGCTTCGATACAAAACGTCGCATCGTTGCACGCGTCCGGAAGGTCTCGCATCTCATTCCGCCGCCCTTATGAATCGCTCACCGTACGGTCATACTAACGGATAAAACAACCAGCCGGAGGAAGGAGAAGCCATGCATCCGATCCAGAGACCGGACCGCCGCGCAAGCGGAACCGGAAAGACGCCGCATCCCGATGTGGAGTTCGAATTCGACCGGACCTGGGTCGACGAATTGGCGGAGCGCGCGGCGCGCAACGGCCCGTGGGATGACTGGACGCTGTTTGCGCTTGCGGTCGAGGCCGAGCGCGCGAAACTGGTCACGAGCTTCGACGAGCTGCAGGCGCTCAGATGCCTGCCGGCGTTCGAGCCGATGCCGCACCAGATCGCGACGGCGCGCAAAGTGCTGCACGAGATGGGCGGACGCGCCATTCTCGCCGATGAAGTCGGTCTCGGCAAGACGATCGAAGCCGGCCTCATTCTGAAAGAGTACATCGTGCGCGGGCTGGTCCGCCGGGCGCTGATCCTCGTCCCCGCGTCGCTCGTGCTGCAATGGGTCCGCGAACTGAACCAGAAGTTCGGCATTCCGGCGACCGCGCAGAAGAAAGCGCACTCGTGGCACTCCGACTTCGTCGTCGCCTCGCTCGACACCGCGAAGCGCGAGCCGCACCGCGAGCTCCTGCTGTCCAACGATTACGACATGCTGATCGTCGACGAGGCGCACAAACTGAAGAACAAGAAGACGTCGAACTACCAGTTCATTCAGCAATTGCGCAAAAAATACTGCCTCCTCCTCACCGCGACGCCCGTGCAGAACGACATGGACGAGCTGTTCAACCTGATCACGCTGCTCAAGCCCGGCCAGCTCGGCGGGCAGAGCGACTTCGCCGCCAACTTCGTCGCCGACAAGCGGCTGCCGAAGAACGAGGACCGGCTGCAGGAAGCGCTGTCGGCCGTCATGATCCGCAACCGGCGCAGCGACGGCGGCATCAGCTTCACGAAGCGGATCGTGCGCAATATCGAGGTGAAGCTGTCGCCGGAGGAAAAGGCGCTGTACGACGCGGTGACCGGCTTCGTCCGGCAGCGGTACGACGAGAGCGGACGCGACCTTGCGAGCATGCTGTCGCTCATCACGCTGCAGCGCGAAGTGTGCAGCAGCCGGGACGCCGTCTTCCTCACGCTCGTCAACCTGTTCAAGAAGACCGCGGAGGACTCGCCGATGCGGTCGAAGATCTGGGAACTCGTCGAGTTCATCCGCCGCATCCAGGCCAATTCGAAGGCCGAGAAGGCGCTCGAGATCATCCGCACGACGAACGACAAGACGATCATTTTCACCGAATACCGCGCGACGCAGGAATATTTGCTCCAGTTCCTGAAGCAGCACGGCATTCACGCCGTGCCCTACCGCGGCGGCATGAACCGCGGCAAGAAGGACTGGATGATGGACCTGTTCCGCGGCCGCGCCCAGGTGCTCGTCGCCACCGAGGCGGGCGGCGAAGGCATCAACCTGCAGTTCTGCCACCACATGATCAACTTCGACCTGCCGTGGAATCCGATGCGCGTCGAGCAGCGGATCGGCCGGGTTCACCGGCTCGGGCAGACGAACGACGTGAAAATCTACAATCTGTACACGACCGGCACGATCGAGGAGCACATCGTCCGCCTGCTGCACGAGAAGATCAACCTGTTCGAGATGGTCGTCGGCGAACTGGACGACATCCTCGAGCGTCTCGAGCGGGAGGAACAGCCGCTTGAGCAGCGGCTTGCGCGCCTCGTGCTCGAGTCGGACGGCGACGCCGACATCCGGCGCGGCATCGACGCGCTCGGCCGCTCAATCAACCGGCTCCGCGCGGACGCGAAGCGATCGCCGAAAAGCTCGCTTGACAGCGTGCTCCCCGTCCTTTCCGTCGTCCCGGACGGCGCGGATGCCGCAGCGGAGGCCCGGCCATGAACGCGAAGCAGATCCACCGGTTTGTCGAACGGTACCTGGAAGCGACCGGCTGCACCATTCTGGAGAAGTCGCCGGTCCATTTCAAGGTGAAACTGTCGCCCGCAGCGGACCGCGAACTGACGAACCGCCCCTATTATTGGAGCTTTGTCGACCGGACCGGCGTCGAGCCGGAGACGATGTCGCTATTGCTCGTGACGGATGCGGCGAAATATGACGCGATGACCGCGGAAGCCGAATCCGCGGGCGCCGGCGGTCCGCAAGGCGGAGCGGCGGAGCAGGCCGGCATGGCCGCCTTGAGCCGCTCGTTCGGTTTTGTGCCCGCCGGGCTCGGTACGCGGATGCCGCGGGACGACCTCCATTTCGGGTCGCGGCGGCTCGAGCAGCTGTTCGCCGCGGCAAGGCGCGGCGGCCGGTTCGTCTGCCTGTTCCAGCAGCCGGACGAGCGGGCGCTTCATCCGTACGATTCGGCGCCCTGCACCCCCTGGCTCGGCGTCAACGTGAAAGTCGGATTCGTCTGCGACATGAAGCGCGAAGAAATGCACGCTTTCGGCGTCTCGCTCGCCACCGGAACGGTTGTCGAACGGTTTTTCGAGCGGCTGCAAGGGCTGAAGCTCAGCCCCCGCCTGCCCGCGAACGTGCATGTGACCGGCGCTTCCCTGTCGCTCAAGAAGGCGGCCGACCTGATCGAACAGGCGCTCTTGCAGAAATTGAAAACCTACGATTACGGCTGGGCGGCCGCGGCGAACGAACGGCTGAAGGAAGAGCTCGCCCGGCTTGCGCACTATTACGAGCCGCTGCTCAAGGAAACTGACGACAAGCAGCGGGAGCAGATCGCCGCGCAGTACGAAGCGCGCAAGGAAGAAATTTTGTGGCAGCTGAAGCCGCGCGTCGTCACGGAGATTGTCAACGCCGGCGTGTTCCATTTGTCCGGCCTCGCCTGATTGCGAGAGCTTTCACCGGATTGCGGCAAAAATAGAACGATCGCGCGCGACACATTGCAACAGCCTTCTTGGGGCTTGTCCGATATGATGACACTGCGGCAACCAGGGGGTTGAACGGGAAGGAGGCGCATGAAGATGCAACGAAGAATGATCGGCCTGCTCGCCTGCCTGCTGGCGGCGGCATTGGCGGCGCCGGGCGTCTCGGCGTCAATGGAAGCCGGATACAGGCCTGCGGAGCAAAAGCTGCTCGAACGGCAGGTCGACCAATGGGCACAAGGGTTGTCCGCCCGGCCCGGATTTGAACGGATCGCCGCGGCACAGCGGACGATCGAGCCGCTCGGCCCGGGCACGCACGGCTGGATCGTGCTGTTTGAAGATCAGGGTGAGACCGTCGGCTATATGGTCGTTCACGCGGTGCGGGAAGGCGGCTTCGCGCTGACCGAGTACGGGCTCGGCGACGCGCCGCTCTATTCCGCGGATCTGCTGCGCCAGGGGCTGGCGCGGCTCGGACTTATCGGGGATGATGAGGACGGCGAAGGCAGCGCCGACGTCGAGCGCCGGTATGCGCACCCGCTCAGCGCGGCCTGGCGGGTCGAAACGGACGACGGCGTCTTCTACCTGGATGCGAAGACCGGCGAGGAACTGCCGGCCGACGACCCGTTCTGGAAAGAGGCGGCGTCGGAAGCGGCGGCGTGCCTCGAGGAGCGGATGCCCGGCGGCGCACAGCCCGCCGGGAGACTGATGCGGCATGCGGAAGTTCCGTCCTTCGATCCGTATGCCCGGCTGCCGTGGATTACGCGCCAGCCGCTCGCCTGGGCGGAGACGGACATCGCCGCGCTGCTGGGCAGCGGCATCGAGCTTCGGCTCGTCGCCGAACGGTTCGACGGCGCCTACCTCTATGTGCTGCCGGTCGTCGCCTGGCATGAATGGGATGACGGCACCGCCTACATCGGCGTGGATCAAGAAGGGCTTCGCTTCATCCCGCAAGCCTGCCTCGAGCCGGCCGCGAAACTGTATGATTGACGAGCCCGCCCGGACCCGGCGGCATAACGTCAGGAATCTGCAGCCGGATTCGCCGCCGCTTCATCCGCGCCGGTGCGGCTGTCCACGCGCCTTGCGCGCCGCTGCATGAGCCAGCCGTAGAACGCCCAGCCGAACCAGCGCGCGAGGAACGGGTCGCGGCGGCTCCGCGCGTCCCGGCGCATGCGCCGGCGCTCATCCGCCGGCGTTTCGATGTAGCGGACGATCCGGTCCGCCACGAACGCGACGTATTCTTTGCCGTCTTTCGCCATGGGGCTTCCCTCCGAACGCGTATGTCCCGCCGCAGGCCGGAGTCGGCCATGACGACGGGTCCGGCATGTCGCCATGCCGCGTCATGCTCATTATGGCCGGAGCCGTCGCGCGTTAAACCCGCATAAGCCGACCGCCGGGCCGGCAAAACTAACCTGCATCCGCACTTAAACGCGCCGGAGGTCAGAATCATGAACACGAAAGCCTTGCTATGCGCGGCTGCCGCCGCGGCGCTGCTGGCCGCCGCTTTCGCTCCCCGCGCGGCCTCGGGAAGCCCCGCTTCCCCCGCATCGGACACGCCGCGATACGAGCGCGCGCTGCCCACGGCCGAAGTGCTGATCGATGCGGGACACGGCGGCATCGACGGCGGCGCGCATTACGGCAGCGTGCTTGAGAAAGACATCAATCTGAAAGTGGCGAAACGGCTCTATCTAGTTCTGCGCAGCCAGGGCATTCCCGCCGTTCTGAACCGGACCGGCGACTACGCGCTGAGCGACGAGAACCGGTGGCATCCTTCCCGCTCGCGGCATCAACGGGACCTGTCGCAGCGCCGGGGGCTGACGGACGAAATCGCCGTGCAGCTCCTTGTCAGCCTGCACGTGAACTGGTCCCGAAGACCATCGGCCAGCGGACCGCTCGTGCTGCACCAGGAGGAAGGAAGAAGCGCGCTGCTTGCGGCCTTTCTGCAGGATGCGCTGAACCGGGAATACGGCAGCCGCAGGCTTCCCAGGGTCGGCAAACCGTACTATCTGCTCAACCTGGTGAAGCGTCCGGCGGTCATCGTCGAGCTCGGGTTCCTGAGCAGCCCGGCGGATCGCGCGAAGCTGACCGATCCCCGCTGGCAGCAACGGCTGGCCGAAGCGGTCGCGGCCGGCATCCGGCAATATTTGTGGACCGCCGGGTAATCCGTGCGGTCCACTTTTTGACTGAAAATTAGAACTTTGTACACGCGGCTTGACTAGCGCCGCTCTCGCATGCTAAGATGAACATCGTCAGTCAACTGAACAACAGCAAACGCGGTCGTGGCGGAATTGGCAGACGCGCTAGATTCAGGTTCTAGTGGTAGCAATACCGTGGAGGTTCAAGTCCTCTCGA
>JGI2924J29684_1077132_pt1 | contig 13912 bp, 19 predicted proteins | sample BenlonsequencITS_FD_29684 | JGI IMG/M metagenome (IMG submission 29684)
AGTCGTTTGGGTGCTTTATAAACTTCGTCGATGCCTAGTATGCGATGTATCTCATCGATCTTAATCATGTTACCCTCCGTTGTGCGTAAGTTCCGCAATTCGCTTTGTCTGTCTAGCTCTATCTTCGCTAGCACGTTTAAGCTGCTTTTGTGTCCTGCTTAGCTGTGTACGTAGTCCTGTGATTTGCGACTCGTAGTGGTTTTGTAAGGCTATACTTATCATCAGTAACATAAGAACTGCTGTCATTAAGACGGCAATTACATTAGACTGCATATACAATCTATCATCTTTCCGCTCTATCTCTTCTAGCAGCGGTTTTATTAGTTCTTGCTCTTCAGTCATCGTTAACCTCCGTTTGCTTTATCCTCCAACCATTCCCAAATCAGATGAAACTGCCCATTGATCAGACTGTCATTTCCGTACTTTTCGCAGATTGCAACAATAGATTGATTTGCCCATTGCCAATACGCTTCAGTATTAAATCCAACTTCTTGCATTTTGACATTACTCTCTCTCATCCAGTCAGGAACCACTTGTTCAAAAAAATTAATATAATCAATTTTCATAACTCTTCCACCTTTACGTATATTCCTACTGTATCAGCCCAGAACTTCTCAATAATTTCCGAAGCAACCTGCGCATCATCATTCCAAAATCCCAATTCGGTCATGCAGTCTTTAAGCAGCTTCTGCAGGTTGTCGGTATCTGGTTTTGTCGTTTTGTACTGTCCGTTTGTGCTGCCCTTGATTTTGGGAAATAGCCACTTGACTGTCAGACGGATAGGACCATCTAACTTACTGGGTGGTACATGCTGAGCCAAAAGACTTGTAAACTTATCCCTAGCATTTTTCAAACTCTCAGGCTCGTAAAAGTGAGGCTTGCCATTTATGACAGTCACTTTCTTTTGCTGATGAGTTGTCGTCGGGATTTTATCCATAGGCAAAAAAAATTCAATCATTAAAATAAATCCCTTCAACCAAAAATCTTTGTTCTAGAATTTTCAAATACGCTCCCATAATATGCCATTGCGTTTGTAAAAGTTCAATTGGGCAAGATAATTCAAAATCTAACTCATCAAGGTAGTATCTGTTTAGCACAATAGATAGTTTTTCTGCGCGTTTTTTTAACTGTTTATATTCTTCAATCATTCTTTGTTTGTAAATTTCCATTTTTACCTCATCTCCAATTTGTGTTTTTTATATGCGCCTTTGTCAAATATGGGACAAAGGACAGAGGGGGCGTAGCTCAGTCGCCCCTCTTCCTTTTCCCTTTGACTTTTGACGAAGGAAAAACATTTTATAATAACTCTGAAAGAGTTATAGGCTGTATTTTCTTAGAAATTAACTAGTATTTTTCTTGTTTTTCTAAAATTAAACAGAAAAGAAATTAACTAGTATTTTTCTGATTTGAGAAAAGAAAATAACGTAATTTTTCTTTAGAATTCTTCTAGTTATTTTCTTTCTTTTCCGTTTCTTTGTTATCAGAAATTTGGAACACAACACCTTTTTTGACATCGTAACCATCGTGTTCCTTGATATAATTTTCAACGCTTTTATTGGATTTTAAATCCAAGTATTCACGAATTTCTTGCACTGTAACCGGTGTTGAACCATCAAATAAGGCGCTATAAGCTGTCTCAAGTTTTTGGTTCCGTTCCTTGAGATTCTCTTCTTTACTTTTCCTAGCTTCTTTAGCTTTTTTCCAAAGAGGTTTACTATCTTCCAACTGAATATCAGCCAACACGCCAGTTGTATCCACCTCGTGCTTGGGATAACTAAACCACATATTAACTGGCTGAAACTTCGCAAACTCACGTAGCGTTCCATCAACTCGCCACGCTGTGGCAATTTCTACCTCATGCTGGGCTTTTTTGACGGCCTCAAGATATGGCTGTTTAACCATGATATCCTTGATAGCTTTGTCAAAATGTTGTTGCATCTGATAACGACTTTCTAGGTCGTCTAGCGTTACTTCCTGTTGATAGTATCCTAGAGCTTTTTCCTGCAACGCTTGTTGGTAAATCTTAGCAGCTGCTTTTTCTGAGCGTGCCTTGATAAGGTCTTCAGTCAACTCAAGCTCCACTAAGTCAATCAATGCATCAGGGTCACGAGCAAATACTCCAGAACCACTTGCCCTGTCCATGGATTTTTTGCCACCTTGACTTCCTTTAGAATGGTGGTGGCAATAAATTACGCTACATCCAAGTTCAGTGGCCACCTTATCAAATTGATTTGTAAAATGGGCCATCTGATCAGCACTGTTTTCATCGCCAGTGAGAACTTTATAAATAGGGTCGATAATAACAGCTTGGTAATTTTTCTTCAGTGAGCGTCTGATAAGTTTAGGTGCTAATTTATCCATTGGTACTGTTTTTCCACGGAGGTTCCAAATGTCAATGTTTGCCACATTAGCGGGAGGTAATCCCATCGCATCATAAACATCTTTAAAGCGGTGCAAAGCTGATGGTCTGTCTAGCTCCAAATTGACATAGAGGACTTTCCCTTGTTCACATTGCCAACCTAACCATTTCTGTCCCTCAGCCAAAGCAATAGATAACTCAATCAATGCAAATGACTTACCGGCTTTTGATGGTCCTGCAATTAGCATTTTATGTCCTTGGCGTAACACTCCTTTAATTAATTCAGGAGCCAGCTCTGGCAAATTATCCCATTCATCAGCTAGCGTTTCTGGCTCTGGTAAATCATCATTTAAATCTTCAATCCATTGATACCATTCTTCATAATTGGTTTTACCAATATTTGTATCAATCAAAAATTGCTTGTGACCATTTCGCATAATACCTGGCATTCGTGATAGACGACTTGGATTACGATTCTGTGTGTCAATATCAAGGCCGTTTTTCTTACAGATTTGATAGATGTAATCAACCCGTTTGCGGTACTCCTGATAATCTTTAGCATCTACTTTGACAATAGCGTGTAATGATTTTTTACCGCTATGGACCAATGTCGCTATTGGCAATTCTAGTTCTTTAAATAAAGCATACTGCTTACCAAGTTCCATACTATCGGATTCAACCAAGGCATACCTAAAGTCTGTTACATTGTCGTTTTTGACACCATTGCCATCTAAAGGGTTAAATCGTATCCATGCACCAGCTTCTTCTTTATAGTCACCGAGGACAGCACCAATGTCATTAGGATTTTTTTGTAATTCTTGGATAAGCTGACCAGCTGTCCTGTCATAGGCTCCTTTTGTTGGTTTATAGATAATGCCCTTATCTATTTCAATCGGGTATGTTTCTGTTACATATCCGACTTTGTCAGTTGATTCAAAAAGAGTGTTGATGTAAGTAATCAAATCGTGAACGGGTGACCAGTTAGTAGGTTCTCTAATTTCTTTTGCTTCGATCCAGTTCTTGTCAATAATTTTATAGTCACGATCAATAGTGCTATCCCAATCAAGCTCGTGGGCTTCATCACTCGTACGGTAGTCAGATGTCCACCCGTTTTCTTTCGCTAACTGTGTGATAGTTGCGCCAGTGACAGTCCCAAGTCCATTACCTTGGAAACTATCCCATTTAGCGAAACATTCACCCTTTTTGTATCTACTGTCAGACTGTGACCAAATGTCCCAATCCATAGCAGTATATCCTTCGTGTTTTAGGGCAAAACCAACATTCACCCAGTCTTGATATGATAGTTTTGATGGATCAATATAATCAAGTAAAGGTAATAAATCAAATTTATCATCTGTCATTTTTCATTCTCGCTTCTTCTACTATTCTTTCTACACTCCAACCTAATTTCAATTGATTTATTACAGTCCAATAGGTAACATTTAACTTCTCTGAAAATTCAGCAATAGTATATTCTTGACCTAAATATGATAAATACCTATTATTCGTTTTATTGTTTTGCTGCATTTTCATACTTACCCATCTGCAATTTAGTGGAGTATAGTTACCTTTTGGATTTATTCTATCAATGGTTAATGATTCTTTATATCCATTAGAGAGCGACCATGTTCTAAAATTAATAAAAGTTAGCCATTCATCACAGATTGAAATACCTTTTCCACCATAATATTTGTAATTATCGTTTTTGTGGTTATAGCATCTATTCATCATGCCTTTCCAAATTCTGTAAAGTCTTGTAGATGAATAACCTTTAGCGTTGTCATTTTTACGTGCACATCCACATGATTTTGTATAACCACTTCTTAATTTACTTCCAATAACAACTGTTTTATTTCCGCAGTCGCAAAGACAATTCCATCGTGCATTGCCACCCTTAGAATTGTTACGGTTTCTATTAATGACTGTCAATGATCCAAATCTAAGTCCATCTAATTCTTTTAAGTGACAATATTCTCCCATTTTTGTCTCCTATTCAGGTTGGTATTCTCGAGCATTGATGCCTTTTGGTAGGCGCCATCCGCTAGCAGCAATGCGGTTAATCATGTTTGATGCTACTTCAAATTTCCACATTCCAACGTTTTTAAATCCGTATCGTTCTAGCATTCTGATTTGTTTAGGTGTTGTTAGGCCAGTTTCTCTCCTCTTGGCCAATCGCTCCAATAATTTAGTAGCTTTACCTGCATTTCCAATGTCGTCGGTAAAAATACCAAATTTTTCTAAAGCGTTCTTTTGTTTATCAGAAACAGGAGCCATTTCCCAGCCGAATTCTGGTACATAGTCCACTAAGTCTTCAGCATTGATAGACATTTCAAATTGCAACGGATCAACTAATGCACGTTTACGCTTACGCATTTCTGCTAACTGCTTAGCGAGTGCTTCTTCTCGTTCTGCGACAACATCTTTGCTAGCTACTTCTTCAGCTTCTAACAATTCAAAGGTTACTTCAGTTTCCTCTGTCATGTTATCGACCATTTTTTGAGCAACTTCTGGTGTCTTTGCAATTAGATGAGCAGGACGACAAAGTTCATGGCGTTCGGTATGCCATAAAAAATCTAATAATAGTAGATTTTCTTTCCCCGGCGCTAATCGTGTGCCACGACCAACCATTTGACTATAAAGAGCTCTTACTTTTGTGGGTCTCAGTACAACTACGCAATCGACTGTCGGGCAATCCCACCCCTCCGTTAAAAGCATTGAATTGCATAGTACATTATATTTATCATTATCAAAGTCTTCTAGGACTTCAGCGCGGTCTTTCGATTCCCCATTGACCTCTGCTGCTTTAAATCCTTTTTGGTTTAGAATATCACGAAATTTTTGGGAAGTTTTAACAAGCGGAAGAAATACAACTGTTTTACGGTTTGCGCATTGCTTCACCATTTCATCGGCAATTTGTTCTAGGTACGGGTCAAGCGCCGTCCCAATCTCACTTGCTTTAAAATCTCCAGCTTGCTGACTAACTGTAGATAAGTCCAAAGTCAACGGGATAGTAACTGCGGTAATTTTAGATAAGTAACCAGACTTGATGGCATCTACTAAGGAATATTCATAAGCTAAACTATCGAAATACTTACCTAGATTTTGTTTGTCACCGCGATCTGGTGTCGCTGTCACTCCCAAAACATTGCTACTATCAAAGTGTTGCAAAACTCTTTGGTAACCATCAGAGATGGCATGATGGGCTTCATCAATAATAATTGTGTCAAAATGATTTGTAGGAAACTTACTCAAACGCTTCTCTCTCTGCATCGTTTGAACTGATCCAACTACAACCCTGAACCATGACCCTAAAGAAGTATTCTCTGCTTTTTCTAATGCTGTCCCTAATCCAGTTGCTGTCATCAATTTATCACTAGCCTGTTCTAAAAGTTCGGACCTATGAGCCAGAACCAAAACTCTCTCTCCGAGCCTTACACGGTCTTCGATAATTTTCGAAAAGACAATAGTTTTACCGCAACCAGTTGGAAGGACAAGAAGAGTTCTCTTCTTGCCGTCTTCCCACTCGTGTTGCACTGCTGACCTTGCCTCTTCTTGGTAAGGTCTAAGCTGCATTAGAATCCTCCCCATCCGCCTTGAGGTTGTTGAGGTGTTTGCATTTGACCTTGTTGATATGACTGCGTTGCTGGTTGTTGTGCAAAATTAGTGCCTTGTGCCTGTTGTCCCTGATATGTAGGTTGAGCAGATTGTTGATGTGTCATTTGCTGTGGTTGTGCGACATCTTTATTTAATACTTTTGTCCAATCAACTTCATCAGCGTAAATCATAGATTTGATGTTATCGTATTCGCGATCAGCATAATCGCCGGTGCCTTTACGTTTATTAATACGAGCAACCCCCTTAGCTCCGATGACGGTATTCCAGTTCATTTTAAGTGGTTCCCCATGTTTCTTTTGACCAATAGCTCCAAAGAAAGCTGATAGCATACCTTCTGTTGTAGTATGTAGGAATAAGTTATGAGTTAATTGCGCGATTCCTTCTGATGTTTCTATTTGAATCGTAACGACCGCCTTGTTACACGCTGGTAATTTTCCTGGACTCTTCGGATTAGGTGTGTGACGAGCACGCTCCATATTGGTTACTGTGAATTGATAATCACCAGGCACTAATTGAACAAAACCTACACTGTCTTGTGTAATTTCATCATCCCATCCCAATTCACGGTCAAAGTTGTTATTGTATTCAGTCATTTTTATTTCTCCTATTTTCTATTAAGCTAAAATTGTAATGTTAGTTTGATCAGCAAGTTCTTCTTTTAAGTAGTTAGCAATATTATTGATAGCATCTAAGCGCCACTTTCCACCATCTGCTTCAAACAAAGCCATATTAGCAAGTTGATTAATGCGGAAAATGAACTCACTTGAAGGTTGTTCTACTTCAGAAAATGTGCGGTATGGACGTAATGTAACTGGGTTTGGCGCCTTAGCTTTTGCAAGGCTTGCCACACCTTGTTTAATTGTGGCAGTTTGACCAATGCCATCATCAACAATTTCTGAGCCATTTTCGATTTTTAATGCACTAGCGAATTCAATAACTGTGTTACGATCGTCAGCGTTAACGAATAATGATTGCAGACTAATATTAAAATCAGAAGGTGAATCATAGTGGCCAAATTGAACATTTGGAATAATTGCCTCCACAGTTACTAACACATTTCGATTAAGGTCGTCATCATCTTCTTCGCAAACAATAACTTCACGAGGGCCTTCTACAATGACCATAAGACGCTTGGAATTAATATTGTTCATATCTGATTTAAGATAATCAATTAAACTGTCAAGCGTGTTTAAATTCAATGTTTTTGGATAATACTTAGTTTTAAGTTCAACCAAAGAATATTTGTTGCGATCATAATACTCTTTACCATCACTACCCAAGATAGTCTTAGGTTTTTCGTGAGCTGTATTTACTGCATATTCCAAAGCTTCTTTAATGTTTTCTGTCATGTTAGTTTCCTACTTTCTTTTGCTTATTAAAATCAATAACATCTTCATTAATACCTTTTTCAAGGTGATCAATTGGTTCACCGATGTCAGTTCTTAGCACTGCCTCATCGTCAAAATAAGTTTGACCAGGCATCGCGCTTTTGAGCTCGTTAGCATAAACCTTACCATCTTTTTGACCAACAAGGACCGTTGTAGCCACGCCTGTCTGTGGTGCTAGCGTTGACTTAACTTCCATAGCTGTTGAAACAGTTTGACGGGCATCGTCTGGTTTCATAGTTAACGTAATAGTTACTTTACGGGCTACTTTTGTTTCTGTATTAGGATCTAAGATATTGTCAAAGACTTTTTCCAATTCCTTGTCTACTTTTTCTTGTAAGCCACCTTCTCCGATGGCAGACAAGTCTAATTTGATTGTTTTATTCATTGTTTGTTATACCTCGCTATAATTTCTAATTCCCAAAACCTATGCGCCTTCCACAGTAAAGGGTGGCTCGACAGTACGCACTTGCGTTTTAATCACTTCTAACGTAGCTAACCAATTGGCCACAATCATATTCCAATAATCTGACGGGAAGTTTTCAATTGGTGTCATTGGCGGGAAGTGTCCTCGGATGTTTGCTACTGCCACAAGCTCATCAGGAGTGACCTGCTCTGCCGACATCAAGTCAGTCAATGCTTTTGGCATACTTGGTGGGTAGGCTACCGGCGCAGATGTCGGTTGCATAGGTGGTTGTTCTGGTGCTTTTTCAGCTTGCTCATGTACGGATTCATGTGCGGTTTGTGATGCAGGAGTTTCCTGTACTGGTGGCGTTTGTGGCACTGGTTGAGTTGGTACTTGTGCGAATAGATGTGCGATTACTGCATAGTCAAGAGGCATTTCGTCTGGTAACCCATGACGGTTTTTTGCATCCCACGCTGGGTGATGTTGCGTGTATAGCACACGTTGACCACCAGTTGCCTTTTTCTTTTTTGATTCGCTAGTCATAACTACTGTTTTGTAGTTGGCAAACAAGACCATATCAGCCCATTCTTTGACCAAGGGGGCAGTCTGTGAGCTTGTCTTTTTACCAAGTTTCAACTCCCAACGGTCATAAGCTCCCATCTCGTCAGGTTGTTCAAATTTTCTCATTTGTGCATGGGCAGTTAATACAATATTGATACCGAGTTCAATCAGTTCTTGGAGCATATTCAAGAATCGACCTACTTCCTCTTTTGTGTAGGTATAACCATTGCCCCAACCAAAGTCCTCGATACCTTTCTTGCCATGTTGAGCACAGACATCATCTACTATTAAGCTTTCTGCCCAATCGATTGTGTCAATGACCAGTGTCTTGCAACATGTTGGATTCGCTTTAATCCATGCAATTTGATTTTTTAGCATAGTGTAGCTTGTTGGTTTATCCATACGGGCCACATCCATATTGTCTGTTGATCCCTCCGTATCAATGAACAATGGTTCAGGAAAATTAGCAGCAAAACTAGATTTACCGATTCCTTCTGGTCCATAAATGATGACACGTTGAGCACGTGCTCGTTTACCTCTTGTAATTTGCATATTTACCTCTCTTTCTAAAACTCACCTTTCCAAGTCGGTGCTACTGTTTCAGCAAAATTACCACCCTCTGCTGTTTTAAAGTTATGAGCTTTGTTTTCCACTGAGTATCCATCTTCTATAATGATGGCACACTCTTCACCAATTGATACACGGGTTGCAATAGCTTGCAAACCCTCCTGCTCTAGCCGTTTACCAAATTGTTCAAGTGTGATGTTGTCCATCTGTTCGAGTTTATCAATCAAAACAAAGCCACAATCTGGTTTTAGTTTACGTACAATAGCAGTTGCTACTATTAGTTGTTGGCTGCCTGACATGTTATCCCACTCTTGACCAAGGTAAAGTAACTTTCCATCATCTACTGATAAGCCTTCAAGCGGCAAATCTGCATTAATCAATAAGTCTCTTTTTTGTTGACGAATTGACTCAATATCATTAGTCAATATGTTATATTGTTCACGCTGCTGTTTAGCATCTTCTTCAGCTTTATCTTTATCAAAGTTAGCGCGCACTTTGCGGTTGACTTCATCAATATCGGCAATATTCGCCTCGATTTCAGCTGTTGATTCATCATGTAAATCCATAGCGTCAGTATTTGCTATTTTTAAATCCTCGCTTAACTTATTCGTCTTAGCTTCTGCATCTGCTAATAACTTGCGTAAACGGTCAACTTCCAAGATAGATTGATTATAATCATAGCGAATACGTTCTACATTTTGACGCTTTTGAGCATTCTCTCCGTTTTTGGCTAAGATAGCTTGGTGTTGTTGGATAAGCTCAGAAATACTTACCAGTTGTTTAGGTGCGTCAGGATAATATGTCATCTCCTTAGCAAACTTTTCTTTTTGGTCTGCTATAACACCGATAGCGTGACGTTGATTGTATATTTCTTTTTCTTTTAGCTCTAACTCTGCTAGCTGATCACCGACACCAATAATTTCAAGCAAGACATCTGCTTTCTCTTTTGGTGTACTATCCATAAATTTCGGCAAGTTAATAGCCAATTCTTCTACAAAGCTATCTAGCAACTGCTGACCACCTTTTTGGCCGTTTGGATCAATTACTTTAAGACTGGCATTTTTGCCTTTCCGTTCAACAATAAGTCCATTTGACATGGTAATTTTAAGCGTAGGTGGCACTTGCGATCCTTCGCGCATAGCTTGACTAGGCTTGTATTTATTACCGCCTAGTGCCCAAGCAATAGCATCTAATACGCTTGTTTTGCCTTGGTTATTATTACCACCGATAATGGTCAAGCCTGTTGCAGATGGTTCAATCTTTACCGCTTTAATACGCTTAACGTTTTCGATTTCAAGTTTGTTTATTGTTATTGACATTATAATTCTCCCTTGTTCCATGCTTTTAACAGGGCTATTTGATCAATTTCATCCAATTCAGCAATGCATTTATCTAGCGTACTTTTCAAGATAAAATCACTAGCAATAATGACATCTAATAAATTTGCTTTAGCTGTAACTACAAAGTAATGTTCCGCCAATTCATTATTTAACCTGCGATTTTCGTCTCGCAAAAATTCGTTGTCGTTAATTAGTTGTTGTTTCATACTTTTTTTCTCATATAAGCGTGGAATGCATCATACTGCTTTTCAGATGACAATCGCTTAGTATCGTGTTTAATCGGTTCCTGTTTTTTTGGTTTTGTAAAAATAAAATCTAATAGTTTCATGTTATACTCCTAGTTCTAATAAAATTTGATAGTAACCTGCAAAAGAAATTGGCACTGTTATATTTTCTGGCTCACATTGTGAACCATCTTTTCGAAAACAGTGAACTTTTGGGGTCCATTGCTCTTTTTTGTTTTTCATGGTAAAATTGCCTCATAAGAATCTGTCTGTCCCGTAAACTGCTATTTTACAGGGCTTTTTTATTTGCATCATCGTTCCATTACGGGAACGTCTTTATCAAAAAAAATTGCTATTTTTTCGATTGGTAATCCAAAAATCAAAGTAATTTTTGCAAGCTCATCAGCTCCAATTGAAACAATACCGTTCTCTCTTTTTGCATATGGTGTTCGTGTTTTCCACCCCATAGATTGTGCAACTTCACATTGTGTCATACCGCTAGCAATTCGCTCGGCTTTTAGTCGCTTCAAATTGATTGTCATATACATACTCCTTTTTTTATTTTTGTTCCCGTTTTGGAACACCTTTATTATAAAACCTACGTTCCAAATTGTCAACGATTTTTTCTAAAAAAAATACGTTTATTTGTTTTTTAGCGTTTTATTGTATTTTTTTGGGAACGATGGTATAATGATATTACTAAATAACATTAAGGATAACAAAACATGAGAACAAACAGCGAAATTATTTCTTTGATACAGAGCAAAGTAGAAGAAAGAAAGATGTCAATGAGTGAGTTGGCTAGAAATGTTGGTATTGCAAAATCAACGATGTCTAGATATTTTAATAAAACAAGAGAATTTCCTTTAAACAGGGCAGATGATTTTGCTAAAGCACTTAATATATCAACAGAGTTTTTACTTGGTATTGATTTAAATAGCGAAGTAGATGGTTCGGAACTGCTTGGAATATACCGCGAATTAGAAGAACAACGAAGAGTAATTGTTTTAGATACAGCAAAAGAGCAATTGGAAGAACAAACAAAAATCATCAATTTCAGTGATAAAAAAACTGATATCGAAGATATTTTTGAAGTTAAAGGAACGACTTTTGCTGCAGCAGCAAGCGGATTTGGTAGAGGTTTTGAAGCAGATGACTATGATACTTATACAGTTTATACAGACGAAGAACCTCCACATTATGATTATGCTATTGGCATAAGAGGCGATAGCATGTTACCAAAGTACGAGCAAGGAGATATGCTTTATATCGTTGATAAAGGAATGTCAACATACAGCGGACAATTATGTATTGTTGTACATAACGGGAACACTTATTTTAAAAAAGTTTACACTGAACATGATGGACTTCGATTAGTATCACTTAATAAAAAATATAGCGATATTTTTATTGGCTATCCACCAGCAGAAGATACATACATTAAAATATATGACGTTGTTGGTAGTTTTACACCGATTGAATTTTAACTAATGTTTTTAGAGAGGACAATGATATGACGTTAAAACAACTTTTAAAATCAAAAAATCTGGGAGAATATTTTGAAGCAAAAAACAATGCAGAAAAGATGAATGAGATTGAAAACCGTGGCTTAAAGCAAGTAATGAAAAACTCAGTACGACAGACCCAATTAAATAGCGAAATAAAACAAGTGATAAAAAAAGAAAAAGAGGCGGTAAGATGTCCAAAATGTAAAAGTACTAATGTTGGATTTATGCAGCAAGGTAAAAAGACATTTTCTGTTAAAAAGGCCGTCGCAGGAACTCTTTTAATAGGTGGAACAGTTATGGGATTTTTAGGAGAAAAAGGGAAGAAGCAATGGCACTGTAACGAGTGCAGCTGTATATTTGAGACAAAATAAAAAAAGCCCCCCGCTCAACTTTGGTCGGTGCGAGCGTGAGGCGAATCTAGTATAGTAAAAACCTGCTTTAAGTAGGTCTCTTTACTGTACTCATTTTAACAAAAAATGAGGTAAAAAACAATGAGAAAAGTAGCTATTTACTCTAGAGTATCAACAATAAATCAAGCCGAAGAAGGATATTCCATTCAAGGACAGATTGAAGCTTTAACAAAGTATTGTGAGGCAATGGAATGGAAAATTTACAAAAACTACTCTGATGCAGGTTTTTCAGGCGGTAAACTTGAACGACCGGCAATAACAGAATTGATTGAAGACGGTAAAAACAATAAATTTGATACTATTTTAGTCTATAAACTAGACAGGCTATCAAGAAATGTAAAAGACACACTTTACTTAGTCAAAGATGTATTTACTGCTAACAATATCCATTTTGTCAGCTTAAAAGAAAATATCGACACTTCTTCAGCAATGGGAAATCTCTTTCTCACTCTCTTGTCAGCTATTGCAGAGTTTGAAAGAGAACAGATTAAAGAGCGAATGCAGTTTGGTGTTATGAATAGAGCAAAATCTGGAAAAACAACGGCTTGGAAAACACCACCTTATGGATATAGATACAACAAAGACGAAAAAACATTGTCGGTCAACGAGTTAGAGGCTGCTAATGTCAGGCAGATGTTTGACATGATAATCTCTGGCTGCTCAATCATGTCAATTACAAATTACGCGAGAGACAATTTCGTCGGGAATACGTGGACACATGTAAAAGTAAAAAGAATATTAGAAAACGAAACATATAAAGGATTAGTGAAGTATAGGGAACAAACTTTCTCAGGTGATCATCAAGCCATTATCGACGAAAAAACATATAATAAAGCGCAAATAGCTTTAGCACATAGGACAGATACGAAAACAAATACTAGACCTTTTCAAGGGAAATATATGCTTTCTCACATAGCAAAATGCGGTTATTGTGGTGCCCCTTTAAAAGTATGCACAGGAAGAGCTAAGAACGATGGTACGAGAAGGCAAACTTACGTTTGTGTTAATAAAACAGAAAGTTTGGCTAGACGAAGTGTTAATAATTATAATAACCAAAAGATTTGTAACACTGGTCGATATGAAAAAAAACACATCGAAAAATATGTTATTGATGTTCTTTATAAACTTCAACACGATAAAGAATATCTTAAAAAAATAAAAAAAGATGACAATATAATTGATATTACACCTTTAAAAAAAGAAATAGAGATAATCGATAAAAAAATCAATCGTCTAAACGATTTATATATTAATGATTTGATTGACCTACCAAAACTAAAAAAAGACATCGAAGAACTCAATCATTTAAAAGATGATTATAACAAAGCAATTAAATTGAATTATTTAGACAAGAAAAACGAAGACTCTCTTGGAATGCTGATGGATAACCTTGACATTAGAAAATCTTCGTATGATGTTCAATCTAGGATAGTTAAGCAATTGATAGATAGAGTCGAGGTTACTATGGATAACATCGATATTATTTTTAAGTTTTAAAAGCATTATTTAGGCACTACAACTAGTATAGTTGTACATG
>JGI2924J29684_1077131_pt1 | contig 13886 bp, 13 predicted proteins | sample BenlonsequencITS_FD_29684 | JGI IMG/M metagenome (IMG submission 29684)
GATCCTTGACGAGATCGACCACATCGAAAACATCGATACGCTGTTGTACGATCTGAGCCGGAGCCAGTCGACCGGTCGACTCGAAGACACCAAAGTCGGTATCATCGGTATCTCGAACGACTACACTTTCCGAGACGTACTTTCGGCAAAGACGAAGGGCTCATTTGCTGAAATCGAGATCGATTTCAAGCCCTACACTGCCGACGAACTCGAGTCTATTCTTTCCGATCGGGCGACTGTCGCGTTCGCCGATGGTGCCATCTCCACCGAAGCGATCCGTCTTTGCGCTGCGCTGTCAGCCCAAGATAGCGGCAACGCACGCCAAGGGCTCGATATCCTTCGAGCTGCCGGAAAGACCGCAGACGATCAGAACGACGACGCCGTGACCGTTGAGCATATCCGAGAAGCACAGGGAAAGATCGAGCGCGGCAACCTCAAGAAGCGGATCGGCAATCTTACCGTTCAACAGCGGCACATTCTCCATGCGCTCGCTCTCCTCGAAGCCGACGAGAAGACGCCTGCGAGAACAAAGGAAATCTACTCTCTCTACGAGCAGGTATGCGACCAATCTTCGCTAGATCCCCTGTCGACTGTGAGAAGCGTCCGTGATCATCTCGACGAGCTGTCGATGCAGGGATTCGCTGATCAGATCACTCGGAACGAGGGGCGTTCTGGCGGCAAGTATCATGTCTACGAGTGTTCGATGCGCTCCGATCTCGTGCTCTCGACAGGCCCGCGGGACAGCTACTGATTTTCACGAGACGTCGGCGAGGCGGAACGGTTGTCGCCTCGTCTCTGGTTGTGAGCCGTTCACACCAGAGTCGACGGCAAGTATTGTGAGTCGATGAGGGGTTCTTCGTCTGCGATCGAAGCTGGGTCGACAGGTCGGCGAGACGCATTTCAACTGCGGGTTCGAAGTCACGGGTATGAACGCCGCGGTCGTGACGGTCGGAGACGAACTGCTCGCCGGACGGACGACGAACACCAACGCCACCTGGCTCTGCGAGCGCCTCGCCGAGCGCGGCGTTACCGTCGAACGGGTCACGACCGTCCCTGACCGAATCGGGGACATCGCGACCGTCGTCGGCGACTACAGCGCGGCCTACGACGCCGTCCTCGTCACGGGCGGGCTCGGCCCGACCCACGACGACGTGACGATGGCGGGGATCGCCGCAACGTTCGATCGCGAACTCGAGACCGACGAGGACGTCCTCGAGTGGCTCGAGGAGCACGGCTACTCGCGGGCGGACCTGACGTCCGGAACCGCCGAGATTCCCGCGGGCGCGCGGCCGCTGCACAACGAGGCGGGGGTCGCACCCGGGGCCGTCTGCGAGAACGTCTACGTCCTCCCCGGTGTCCCGGGCGAAATGCGGGCGATGTTCGAGTCCGTCGCCGACGAGTTCGTCGGCACTCGGACGTACCGGAAGACGGTCGTCGCCGACGAACCCGAGAGCGCGCTGCTCGATCGCTTCGAGACGCTACGTGAGGAGTTCGACGTCGCCGTCGGGAGCTACCCCGGCGAGTCGGTCAGGGTCGAGCTCTCCGGACCCGACGAGGAGACGGTCGCGGCGGCCGAAGCGTGGCTCCGCGAGCGGGTCGAGACGGTCGAGGAGTGAGCGCTTCCGAGCCGTTCTACCGGTAGAGGTACGCGACCCAGGCGACCGTGACCGCGAGACTCACTAGCAGTGTTCCCCAGCCTGCGATACCCATCGGCAGCGTCGTTTCGGCCTCGAGCACGATGGCAAGTAGTTCGTTCATAGGTCGCGGTCGGTGCCGATCCCTCTTAATTGTTCAGAAAGCGTGTCGTTCGGTGGAAAGCCACACGGCTTTTGTCGGCGCCCCCGAAGAGCCGCTATGGACACGATCGGCGTCGTCGTCAACCCGATCGCCGGCATGGGCGGGCGGGTCGGACTGAAGGGGACCGACGGGAAGGTTGCGGAGGCACGCCAGCGCGGCGCGACCACGCGAGCACCCGAACGAGCGCGACAAGCCCTCGAGGTGCTGGCCCGCGAGACCGACGGGCTGACGGTGTACACCGCCGCGGGGCCGATGGGCGAGGACGCGGCCCGGGACGCCGGCTTCGACCCCGCGGTGGGGTACGACCCGTGGGCGGAGTTGGCCGAGGGGCCGCCCGAGGATCCCGGCGAGGCCGAGACGACCGCGGCGGACACGCAAGCGGCCGTCCGCGAATTTCTCGAGCGCGAGGTCGACCTCGTCCTCTTCGTCGGCGGGGACGGGACGGCCGTCGACGTCGCCGAGGTGCTCGAGGACGGCGACGGCGAGACGCCGATGCTCGGCGTGCCCGCAGGGGTCAAGATCTACTCCTCGGTGTTCGCCGTCACGCCGCGGGACGCCGGGCGGATCGCGGCCGGGTTCGACGCGGTCGAACCCCGAGAGGTCAACGATATCGACGAGGACGCCTACCGCGAGGGCGAGGTCCGGTCGGAGCTGCGGGCGGTCGTCCCGGTGCCCGTCGCGCCGGACGTCCAGTCGGGCAAGCAGGTCTCCGGCGGCAGCGTCGACTCGCTGGCCGCGGGCTTCGCTCGCGAGATCGAAGACGGCCGCACCTACGTCTTCGGCCCGGGCGGGACGGTCGGCGCGATCGAGGCCGAGCTCGGGATCGACGCCTCCCCGCTGGGGGTCGACGTCTGGCGCGATGGCGACGTCCTCGCGACCGACGCCACGGAGACAGAGATCCTCGACGTCCTCGCGGAGCCGGCGACGATCGTCGTTTCGCCGATCGGCGGACAGGGATTCGTCTTCGGTCGGGGCAACCACCAGCTCTCGCCCGCGGTTATCCGGCGAGCCGACGAGATCGCGGTCGTCGCTGCCGACGAGAAGCTAGACGGGATCGACTCGCTCCGGGTCGACACCGACGACGACGCCGTAGACGAGGAACTCCGGGGCTGGATGAAGGTGCGAACGGGGCGGTTCACGACCCGACTCGTGAAGGTTGTTTAAGGTAGCCCGGATATTCGCCCCGATCGGAGAACAATATTACCACTAGTGCCGAATATAATGTGTGTATAGTCAGGATTAAGGCGCACTCTCGCCTACCCCCTGCCATGGAAACGCGGAAAGTCCAGCGGCTCGGTCCCTCGACGCTCGCGATGACCCTCCCCGCGGAGTGGGCGGGCGAACACGACGTCGAGAAAGGCGACGAGGTGACGATTCGAACCAGCGGCAAGGGAACGCTGACGGTGATGCCCGAATCGGCGAACACCGAAGAGACGGAGGCGACCATCCACGTCGACAACCTCGACGCGCTGGCCGTCGAGCGCGCGATCGTCGCCCAGTACGTCCTCGGGCGGCGCGTCATCCGCATCCAGCGCGAGGACGGCGCGCTCGACTCCGAGCACATCAACGCCGTCTACCAGGCCGAGACCCAGCTGATGGGGCTGGGCGTGATCGAGGAGACCCCGGAGAACATCTCGATTCGCTGCTCGGTCGATCCCGAGGACTTCACGCTCGATAACCTGCTCGAGCGCCTCGAGCGAACCGGCAGCACGATGCGCGGCGAAGCGATCAAGGCCCTCGCTCACGGCAACCCCGACCTCGCTCAGCGGGCGCTGAACCGCGAGCGTCAGGCGAACAAGATCTTCGTGCTCCTGTTGCGGCTGATCTTTACGGCCTACCAGAACCCCAACCTCGCGCGGGCGGTCGGGCTCAACAGCGGCTTCCCGCTGATCGGCTACCGCTCGATCGCGAAGAACCTCGAGCTGACCGCCGACAACGCCGAGGACATCGCCGACATCGTCATGGAGACCGAGGGCCACACCCTCGACGTCGATAGCGCGATCATGCGCGACATTCGCGAGCTGAACGAGATCGTCGACGAGATCACCGCGCTGGCGGTCGAGGCCGCCGTCGAACGGGATTACAACAAATCTAACGAAGTCCGGGCGCTGTTCCACGAGATCGCCGACCGCGAGGACGAGATCCTCGCCGAGCTGCCAGAGATGGCAAACGAGGACCTGCTGCGGGTGCGGGAGGTGCTGGTTGGTCTCCAGCAGACCGCCCAGTACGCGATGCGAAACGCCGAAATCGCAGCGAACCTCGCGCTCAACGAGGAGTCCGAGCACACGACGATCCACTGATCGATTCGGCCGCCGGTGGGATCGGCGCCACCGGCTTTCCGTTGACGGAAACCTTTTATTCGGCCCTGGCGAGTTCCCGCCAACGCAATGAGTCCGTCAGCCCCGACGCCGACCACGGTCCTCGAGGCGTTCGATGCGCTCGCGGGGCCGGGGACGCCCCTGACAACGACCGAGGTCGCCGGCGAGTTCGACTGTACGAACCGGACGATCTACAACAAACTCGACGCGCTCGCCGAGGACGGGCCGCTCGAAACGAAGAAGGTCGGTTCCCGCGGCCGAGTGTGGTGGCGACCGTCGAGTGATCCGTACCGGGCCGACGGGAGAGCCAAACCCGAACCTGCCGAAGCGTCGGGTCGCCGGCTGTTCGAGAACACGGACGACAGCCCGCCCGAGACCCCGGAGCCGGACGGCTTCGATCTCGCCGCGGACGCCACGGTCCGCAGTGACGGACGCCAGCGAGCCGAAAAGCAGGTGGCCGAACTATCGCGCGAGAGCCCAGAGCAGTATCGCGCGCTGTTCGAATCGATCGACGAGGGGTTCTGTGTCGTCGAAACGGCCGGCGACCGAGCGGAACCGGCCGAGTACCGCATCGCTGAGGCGAACTCCGCGTTCGAGGAGCTAAGCGGTCTCGAGGATCCAGTGGGAAAAACCATCGGCGAGATGGACGTGGCCGTCGACCGGTTCTGGGACGAGCGGTACGATCGGGTGGCCCGCACCGGAGAGACTGTCCGCTTCCAACGCCGGATCGAGGACGTCGGAGGGTGGTTCGAGGTGTGTGTGGCCCCCTTTGGCGACCGGCAGAAGCGACGCGTTGCGATCCTGTTCGACGACAGTACCGAGCGCAAGCGGCGAGCACAGTTGCTGGCCGAACAGCGGGAGCTCCTCGAGCGGATCGCCGCGGGAGCTCCGCTCGAGGCGTGTCTCTCGGAGCTGTGTACCGCCGTTTCGCGGCTCGGCTCGGGCGTTCGGGCGAGTATTCTGCTCGCCGACGACGACCGCGAGGCGTTCCAGTGCCCGATCGCTCCGGACCTCGAGTCCTCGTGGGACGAGGGACTGGCAGGCGCCCCGATCGACGATCTCATGCTGGGCACGTGCGGCGAGGCGGTGTTTCAGGGAGTGTCCGTCACCTGCGAGAACGTCGCCGACGACGACCGGTGGTCGGAGGAGTGGCGGGAGCTGTGTCTCGAAAACGGCGTCCGTGCGGGTCGTTCCGAGCCGCTCCGCGGACCGGACGGCACTCCCGTCGGGTCGTTCATGCTCTGTTTCGACGAACCGCGGACGCCAACCGAGTGGGAGCAGCGGCTGGTCGAGTTCGGCACGCACGTCGTAGAGATCGCGCTCGAACGGGAGCGATCGCGTTGTGCGCTCCGCGAGAGCGAACGGCGACTCGACGCGTTCGTGACCACGACCACCGACATCACCTACCGCATGAGTCCCGACTGGACCGAACTGTACGAACTCGACGGCCAGGGGTTCATCGCCGATACGGACGACCCGTTCGACTCCTGGCTCGGCGAGTACATCCCGGAAGACGAGCAAGAACGCGTCGGGGATGCGATCGACGAGGCCGTCGAGACCGGGAGCAGCTTCGAGCTGGAACACGAGGTCCTGCGGGTTGACGGGACGCGAGGATGGGTCCACTCTCGAGCCGTCCCGGTCCGCGACGAGGACGGCGAGATCACCGAGTGGTTCGGGACGGGGACCGACGTGACCGAGCGCAAACGGATCGAACACGAGCTCCGCGAGAGCGAAGAGCGGTTCCGGGCGATCGCGAACCTCGTCCCCGATCTCATGTGGAGTAACGATCCGACCGGTTCGGTAACCTGGTACAACCAGCGGTGGTTCGAGTACACCGGTAAATCGCCCGAGGAGGCTACCGGAGACGGCTGGCTGGACCCCGTCCATCCCGCGGATCGCGAGCGATCACTCGAGACCTTCCGGAACGCCGTCGAGGCGGGGGAACCGTTCCAGCGGGAACACCGTATCCGCCGCCACGACGGCGAGTACCGCTGGTTTCTCGTTCGAGCACGCCCGGTCGAAGACGACGACGGAACGATCACCCACTGGTTCGGTACGGCGACGGACATCCACGACGAACACGAGACGCAAGCGTCCCTCGAGCGACTCAGTGCGGCGAGCCAGGAGCTGATCGACGCCGACAGCGGGGAGATCGCCGATCACGTTGCAGCGCTCGCCTGCGAGATCTTCGGCGCCGAGCACGCCGCGCTGTGGCGGTACGACGAGACCACCGGCGATCTCGAGCGCTACGACGACCGAATCGAGGCCGGACCGGACGTCGACGCCGTCGCATACCCCGACGATCTCTTCGAGATGGCCTGGGACGTGTTCGTCGGCGACGAGGTCGTGGTTGCTCGCGATCCATCCGTTTCCGAACCGGCCCCCGACGTACTCCCCCTCCGGAGCAAGGTCCTGATTCCCCTCGGGCGACATGGGGTGCTCTGTGCCGGCTCGCCACACCCCGACGGGATCGACGAGCGAACGATCGACCTCGCCGAGACGGTCGGGGCGACCGTCGAGTCGGCGTGGGACCGCGCCGAGGGCGAACGCCAACTCGCGAACCGGAACGAGGAACTCGAGCGACTCGACAGCCTCAACGCTCTCATCAGGGGGATCGACCGGGCGCTCGTGGACGCCGACAGTCGCGAGGCGATCGACGGTGCCGTCTGCGAGCGCCTCGCGGAGTCGGAGCGCTACGAGTTCGCCTGGATCGGCGATCGCGATCCCAGGACGGGCGCGATCACGCCACGGGAGTTCGACGGCGTCGACCGAGGCTACCTCGAGACACTCCCGTTCGGCGCCGACGAAACGCCGCCTGACGAGGACCCGATCGCCGAGGCAGCACGAACGGGCGAGCTGCGGATCGTCTCGGACGTCGCCATCGACCCGCGAGCCGCCTCCTGGCGGGAGACGACCCTCGATCGGGGAGGCCGCTCGTGTATCGCCATCCCGCTGGTCTACAACGGCTCGCAGTACGGCGTCCTCGCGGTGTACGCCGACCGGCCCCAGCCGGACACACACGACCACGCCGTGTTCGAAGAACTCGGACGGACGATCGCACACGCGCTCAACGCCGTCGAAACCAAACGAACACTCCTGACCGATAGCGTAATCGAGTTGACGATCGACGTCCGGGATGCCGACAGCGTCCTCTCGCGGTTCGCTCGGGAGGCGGAGTGCGAGATCGAGTTCGAGGGGCTCGTCCCCCAGCAGGCCGAGACCGACCGCCTGTTCTTCCGCGCGGCGACGGCCGATCCGGAGCCGATTCGGAGCGCCGCGTCTCGGATCCCCGCCGTCGCCGAGATCGATCCCCTCCGAAGCGAGGACGGCAGCTTCGAGTTCGAGGCCGCGATCACCGGACGAACCCTCGCGTCGAACGTCGTCGAGAACGGGGGGATCGTTCGGTCGCTGACTGTCACCGACGAGACGACGCTTCTCGTCGTCGACCTCCCCGCGGCAGCGAGTGCCCGAACGTTCGTCGAAACCCTTCGGGAGAAGTATTCCCGTACCGACCTCGTCTCACGACGGACTCGGGACCGTCCGATCACGACCCGGCAGGACCTCCGGAACGCGCTCGAGGAACGGGTCACCGACCGCCAGCGGGAGGTCCTCGAAACCGCGTACCGGAGTGGGTTCTTCGAATCGCCGCGTGTACGGACGGGGCGAGAGCTGTCCGAGACGCTGGATATCACGCAGCCGACCTTCTCGCATCACCTCAGGGAGGCCCAGCGTCGTCTCTGCGAGGTGGCGTTCGAGAACGCCTGATCGGAAGCGCCGTCGGCGCGTCCCCGGCAGCATCGCGGAGCGGACGAGGGCGCACATCGCGGAGCGGAAGGGGCGCTTCGGACCGCTGATCTAGATGGTTCAGTTTTCGTTCGTCGGCTATCTAGATAGTTCGAAACCAGGCTTTCGTTCGAAGCACGCCCATCGCGGAGACAATGATCGACAACCGCACCGACCTCTCCGGCAGTCTCTCGGCGGACGAAGCCTTCGAACTCCTTTCGGACGGGAATCGTCGGGAACTCCTGCTGGCGCTGCTCGACCGTGATCTGCGGGTCGGTACCGACCCACAGCTCTCTGTGGACACCATCGTCGAGTCGGGGAATCGGGAGTCCGAGCTCTGTCTGTACCACGCACACCTACCGAAGCTCGAGTCGGTAGCGGTTATCGACTGGCAACGGGAAAGAGACGAGATCCGAACGGGTCGGCGGTTCGACGAGCTCCGGCCGCTGTTGGAGCTCCTGCGCGATCACCCGGATGCGGTCCCGGGCGAGTTCTCGTAGCTGCCGCGAGTTCCCGTCGTCGATCGCGGACGACGGGCACGATCGATCATGTTAAATCTACGAGCGAGTCGCTTGAAAAGATTCATACACGTCCATTCCATTACTCGCCGCCATCGTCCGACTCATCGCTCGTCTCCGGAACGCGGTTCGATCGCAGCGCACCCTCCTCGTCGTCATCGGGGCGACGTTCGCCGGGGTTGCGTTCCCGGCGCTTTCGGCCCCGCTCCAACCGCTGCTCCCGGCACTCGTCGCCGGACTGATCTTCACGGGGTTCTACGGGTTCAGCGTCGGCGAGGTCGCAGGCCAGCGCGTCTCGACACCGGTTGTCGTCTCGCTCGCCTGTCTCTATCTTCTCGTCCCGATCGCGCTGTATCCGCTGGCCTCGGTCGCGCTCTCCGGGGAGATGCTGCTGGGCGTGCTCATCGTCCTCTCCGCACCGCTTGCCGCCGGGAGCTCGATCATCTGGACGCGACTGAGCGGCGGGAACACGGTCCTGACGACCGTCGTCGTTCTCGCCTCGATGGGGCTCGCACCGCTCGTGATGCCCGCTCTCATCGCGGTGCTTGCGGACTCGGCGGTCGAGGTCTCCGCGACCGAACTGATCGTCGAACTCGCCGCGATCGTCCTCGCCGGGGGCGTCCTCGCGTACGTCGTTCCCGAGGGATCGGTCTCCGAGGGGAAACTCGACGGGTTCTCGGTCGCGACGATCGGCGTCCTCATCTACGCGGGCGTCGGGGGTTCGACCCTCTCGGTCGAGGCGACCCAGCTCGCGGTCGTCGGCGGGATCGCGGTCGCCACCATCGGACTCAGCGCAGCGGTCGCGTACGGGCTGTACGCCCGTGGGATGCAAAGCGACGACTGTGTCACCGTGCTGTTCTCGAGCTCGATGAAAAACATGAGCGTCTCGGTGATGGTCGGTGCTGTCGTCGGTGGCGGAACCGTCGTCGCCAGCATCACCGCTTTCTACGTCGTCCAGCAGGTCGTCAGCAGCTCGCTGGTCCGTCACCTCGACGCGTCGGTTCCGAGCGGCTCGTGAACCGACCAGACTAGGTCCGACCCGAGCCGCAGTTGCAGCCGTCGCCTTGCGCGAATGGATGCAATTAAGGGGCCCTGTTCAGAACCCTCGAGCATGGCTGAACATTCGGAGTCGACGGATAAGGGTCTGGGACTGGCGATCGCGCTGGGCGCGGTCGCGACGATCGGCGCGGGCGGAATGCTGGTCGGCGCCCCCGACATCGAAGCCGCCTGGGGGTTCGCCGGGGCGATGCTGTTTAGTGCGCTGGCGGTCGTCGCTATCCACCTCTATTGGGACTAACAGTCCGGATCCCGTACCGACGGCGCCGCCTGGGTTTAATACTGCCGACATCGTAAACCGAGACGGACGATGACGGACTACTCCGACGAAGAGCAGCGGATTCTCTCGTACCTTCGCGAGAGCGCCGCCCGCGGCGAGCAGTACTTCCGGGCGAAAAACATCGCCGACGCCATCGGGCTCTCGTCGAAGCAGGTCGGCGCTCGTCTCCCCCATCTCGCCGAGAAATCCGAGGACGTCGACATCGAGAAGTGGGGCCGGGCCCGGTCGACGACCTGGCGGGTCACCGTCAGCTGAGATGGGCCGCTGTCCCGAGTTCCCGAGCAGCTGCGTGCCGTCCCCGGTCTTCGGAACTGACGGACAGTCGTTCGTACGAGGGTTCGTGGTCTTTTTACCCGCGAACGCCTCAGGTAGTGGCATGACTGTACGCGTCGACCGGTCGTTCGAGGTCGCGGCGCCGCCGGATCGGGTCTGGGAGTTCATCTCGGAGCCGGAGAACCGCGCCCGGGCGATCAGCGTCGTCCGGGAGTACTCCGTGGACGGACCGGAGGGTCGGCAAGCGACCTGGCAGGTAGAGCTTCCGATCCCGCTGGTCCGCCAGACGGTCGCCGTCGAAACCGAGGACGTCACCCGCCGTCCCCCCGAGTACGTCAAGTTCACCGGACGGTCGAAGGGGTTAGACGTTACCGGCGAACACCGGATCGTCGAGACCGAGACCGGGAGCCGCCTCGAGAACGAGTTCGTCGTCGACGGGAAACTGCCTGGCGTCGAGAAGTTCTTCAAACGGAACTTAGACGAGGAGCTCGAGAACCTCCGTCGGGCGCTCGAGCGGGAGCTGGAGGGATCGCCGTGACCAGCGGAGTCGAGCTCGCGCTGGCCCAGCTCGAGATCGAGGCCGGCGACGTCGAGGGCAACGTCGAGCGCGCGCTCACGGCGGTCGAACGGGCCGCCGACCGGGGCGCCGACCTGGTCGCGCTGCCGGAGCTGTTCAACGTCGGCTACTTCGCGTTCGAGCTCTACGAGCGCCGCGCGGAGCCGTTCGAGGGGGAGACGTTCCGACGCCTTCGCGAGGCCGCCGCCGAGCACGGGATCGCCGTCCTCGCGGGCACCATCGTCGAGGACCTCGCCGAGACCGAGACCGTCGAGACCCCCGCCGACGAGGGGCTGGCCAACACCGCCGCGCTGTTCGACGCCGACGGCGAGTTGCAGCTGGTCTACCGGAAACACCACCTCTTCGGTTACGAGTCCGCCGAGGCGGAGCTGCTGGTTCCCGGCGAGCGGATCGAGACCGCCTCGATCGGCGGCGTAACGATCGGCGTGACGACCTGCTACGACCTGCGGTTCCCGGAGCTGTACCGCGAACTGGTCGACGCTGGCGCCGAGCTGCTGGTGATCCCGAGCGCCTGGCCCTACCCCCGGATCGAGCACTGGGAGACGCTCTCGCGGGCCCGCGCGATCGAGGACCAGTGTTACGTCGCGACCGTCAACGGGGCCGGAGAGTTCGAGGACGCCACCCTGCTGGGACGGTCGACGGTCTACGACCCCTGGGGCGTGACGCTCGCTTCCAGCGGCGACGACCCGGCCCTCGTGACGGCCACAATCGAGCCCGAGACGGTCGCCGACGTCCGCGAGGAGTTCCCCGCGCTCCGGGACCGCCGACTGTAGTCGAGCTCGACCGCTGTTTTTTTATCCACCGACGGCATTGTCTTCGATGCCGGTTACAGGCGCTTTTCACGTCAGACCGGCACTGCGCGTCGCTCCGGCCGCGCTCGCTCGATTCCCGGGATCGAGCGATCCCACTCCCGTCGGCTCGCCTTCGTCCACGCCACTCCTTTCGCCCACGCCTTTCGCTACCCGTCTTCGACTCGAGCAGCTGGTCACCGTTTCTCGAGGACGACCCGCCACTGGACGTCGCCGTACCGGGCCGCGGCGACCGTCCACGGCGTGCCGACGGTCGCTTCCCGAAGCCGATCGACGCTGAACAGCCGAAACAGCAGCGTCCGACCGACCGCGCCGTCGTACTCACAGTGGTACACTCTGTAGGCCAGCCCGGGCGCGGCGTCCTCGCGGTAGCCGAAGACGTCCACGGTCGCCGCCAGCTCCGGGGCGTAGTTGTCGAGGACGGCGGTGGCGCCGGGGGTCGTCACGAACGCGAGATCGGTGAGGAACTCCCGAACGGCGCCCATCGAGCCGGCCAGTCCGACCTGCGTGCCGATCGCGTGGGCCGACCGGAACCGATCGTGATCGAACGCCGCCCGGAGCGAGAACATGTCGGCGAGCCTGGCGTCCTCGACGCCCCGGTCCCGCATGAGCTCGACGAGCGGTTCGCTCACCTCGATGGCGACGGTCTCGAACCGCCCCTGGTAGTAGACGGCGTCCCGCCCCGCGCCGGCACCCATATCGAGCAGCGGGCCCTCCAGCCACGCGTCGCGCCAGGCGTCCTCGTCGTGGGCGCCGAAGTACCACTCCTCGATGGCGTGCTCGCGAGTCGCCTCGCCGTCGCGATCGAGCAGCGGCGCCGTCCGCTCGTCGCGGTAGTGGTCGCGCACGGCTCGACCGAACGGATCGTGGTCCGTCATACTGTGTGACGCACTTTCAACTCTCGTAAGCGTGAGTGAGAGTTGGTACCGAGGAATGAGGAGGTTGAAACCAAGGTCCGTGGTGTATGGTCGCAAACATCTTTTGTCCCGCGCCGCGTACGAAGCCCATGCCGACGGTTACCTACGAGGCGGAGGAGATCGACTGCGAGGACGGCGCGATCCTTCGGGACGTCCTGCTCGAGGCGGGGCTGTCGCCGCACAACGGGCGGGCGGCCCTGCTCAACTGCCGGGGCCACGGAACCTGTGGCACGTGCGCGGTGGAGATCGACGGCCCCGTAAGCGAGCCGACGACGCGCGAAAAACGCCGGCTCTCGGTGCCGCCACACGATCCCGACGGCGGGCTGCGACTCTCCTGTCAGACGGAAGTACAGGGTGATCTGGCCGTCGAGAAACACGGCGGGTTCTGGGGACAGCACCGAGCGGAGTCGTCCCGCGACTAGCGTCGGCGCGTGACGGCCGCGACGGTCGCTGGCTCCCCGGCGTCGTCACCGTCCCCGGGTGCGAGAGATATGAACGTCGTCGAAATCGGCCGACGGCTGTGGACGCCGCTCAGTCGTCGCGAGTGAGGATGTCCGCGGACAGTCCCTGGGCCATCTCGATATCTTTGGAGTTGTTCATCGTCCAGGCGGTGCGCTCGGTGACGGCCTCGATGGCCTCGCGGGCGCTGGGGTAGCCGTTGCCCGACTTCTTGACGCCGCCGAACGGCAGCTGGACCTCGGCGCCGATACACGGCAGATTCGCGTACGCCAGGCCGATCTCGGCGTGGTCCCGGAAGTAGTTGATCTGGCGGTAGTCCTCCGAGACGATCGCCCCCGCCAGCCCGTAGGGAGTGTCGTTGTGGATCTCGACCGCGTCCTCGATGTCGCCCGAGTACTCGAGCAGAGCGACGTGGGGGCCGAAACACTCCTCTTTCAGACAGCGCAGGTCGGTGTCGTACTCGATCTCGTAGACAAAGGGACCGACCCAGTGGCCGTCCTCGTGGCCGTCGGGAATCTCGTCGTCCTCGAGCTCGAAGCGGTCGACGAGGACGTCGGCGCCCTCCTGGCGCGCCAGCTCGTTGTGTTTCTCGATCTTCTCGAGATGCTGGGCCTCGATGGCCGGTCCCATGAACGTCGACTCCTCGAGGGGGTCACCGACGGCGACGTCCTCGGCGATGTCGACGAACCGCTCCGTGAACTCGTCGTAGATCTCCTCGTGGACGATCAGGCGCTCGCTCGAAACACAGCGCTGGCCCGTCGTCTTGAACGAGGACATGATCGCCGAATGGACAGCGATGTCGAGGTCCGCCTCCTCGGTGATGACGATGCCGTTCTTCCCGCCCATCTCGCAGGCCGCGAGCTTGCCGGGTTCGCCGCCGACCTTGCTGGCGATCTCCTGGCCGACCTCAGCCGATCCCGTGAAGAGGACGGTGTCGACGCGCTCGTCGTCGGTGATCGCGGCGCCGGCGTCGCCGTACCCCTGGATCATGTTGAAGACGCCGTCGGGGATGCCCGCGTCCTCGAACATCTCCGCGATGATCTGGCCACACCACGGCGTCTGCTCGGCTGGTTTCCAGACGACCGTGTTCCCCTCGACC
>JGI2924J29684_1077129_pt1 | contig 13822 bp, 16 predicted proteins | sample BenlonsequencITS_FD_29684 | JGI IMG/M metagenome (IMG submission 29684)
GGCCCGCCCTTGTCTCTGGCAATTGCGGGCTCTGCGGGGGAGGGCCGCGGCCCTCCCCCGCAGAGCCCGGTGATGCGGTTTCTTGTTTACTCGGACGGCTTGAAGGACTTCGGCGGATCCACCTTGGGCGGCGTGGGCGGGATGAGGGTCGGCAGGGGGAGGTTCTGGTAACCGGTCTGCCCGGACTTTTGTCCCGCGTTCATGATGTCCGTGGCCGCGTCGACCGTGGTCGAGGGATCACTGGTCGCCTGGTCCTGTTTGTTCGAGGACTCCTTGATGTTGCCCGTGATCGCGCTGATGAAGTCGTAGATCGCCTTCGCCTGCGGCTGTGTCTCCCGCACGATCTTCGCGTTGCGCACCGGGACGTCGACCGGTTCGAACGGGTCGTGCGGCGAGGTGGTGACTTCCTCGGCGGGCTGGGTCGGGATGTAGTTCGAAAGATACTGCTCCGCGCTGTCCCCGGAGTCCGAGGAGCCGATGGAGAAGTCGAAGATATTCCGAAAAACCATGAGAGTTGTCCTTTTCTGAGTTGTTGATGGGTGATGGTCAGACGCCGGTCGGGACCGGGTCGAGGTTGTGCTTGTTGGGGTCGCTGAACGGCTCGCTGCGGTTGGGGGCCGCCTCTTCGTCGAAGATGACGTGGTCCACGCTGAGGGTGGACACCGTCTCCGCGACGCCTTTCGCGGTGTAGGGGCGATCCTCGGTGTGCAGCTGCAGTTTCTGGATGGGGATCGCGATGACGTGGTCGTAGTTGCTCGGGACGTCCTCGGGGGAGTTCTGGTTGTCGCGCTGCGGCGGCTCGGCCTCCATCGGCACCGGCTGCGGGTAGTGCACGGCGACATAGCCGTCGAACGTCACCGGCAACTGGTAGGTGTACTGCCGGATTTGGCGGCGCTGTGTGGCCATGGTCTGCACCCTGCTGTTCGCGCTGATCGTGCCGGACACGGTGGATCTGGAGACCCACGAAGCCGTCAACGACCCGCTGAGCTGCCCGTGGAGGCCGAGCGCCAGCGATGCGGCCATTTGGCCGTAGCCCATGTCATAGCCGCTGGCCGTCGTGCTCGCCGTGTCGGTGGCGGTCGCCTCGGCCTTGTTGTCCGTCTGGGTGCCGACGTTGTCTTTGTGGTTGTGCACCGTCACGTTCATCGACGTGTTCGCCGAGAGGCTCTCCGTGAGGCTGGCGGTGGTCTGCTCCTGCACTTCGCAGTGGACCGTGCCGGTCAGGGTGAGGTCAGCGGTGCCCTGGAGCGACCAGTTGAGCGTGTTCGAGATGGTGAACTCGATGGTGTCCGAGAATTCCCGCGCGGTCGCTCCGGAGCGGTTCTCGTACGCGCGCATCGACAAGACGTCCGCCGGGGGTTGGATGATGTCCGAGCGTTCCTCGATCAGCGGTTCCCCGACGTTCATGAAGGCGTTGAAGCCCCTGGCGGTGGCGGTCGGGCCTTCCCAGACGCCGAAGTTCGTCTCGTTGATCGAGAGCCCGTCCGGGTACACGTCGATGTCCTCGTCGTCCACGCGGACGCGCTTTCGGAACGCGTCGGAGGACAGGATGGGGAACAAGGTGTCCTGGTTCAACTTCAGTTCGACCAAGTTCTGCGGCGTCACTAAACGGCGCTTCGAGTTATCGAGGTCGTAGTTAGCAATCTCTGGCATTGCTCTTTCCTTTCGTTCAAAAGAGTTTGTGCCCTCGTTTTTCAGCTTTTTTCTTACCGCTGCGAGGGGCTGTGGGGCCCGAGCATTCACAATGCTCTTTTGTCTATACCGACCTTCGGTAGCAGACGCTACTATTATGCTCTAACAAACCTCACTCGCAAGGCGAAAAGACTCTCGATACTGACGGAATACGGCAATATTTTCGAAAGAAATAATACAAAAAAAGCCGTGCTTCCCAAGGTATTCAAACACGAAAAAATCGCTCCAAGCAGCGAAAACAAGCCCAATCTACCGTCACGCCAGGAAATCGAAACCAAAAAGGCTTCACGCTTTTATTACTCGAAAAATAACATTGTGGCGAACCAGTTCGGACCAAGGGGCGGCCAGGTTCCTCGGAAGGCCCGGGGAACAAGTCCAAGAAAGAAAGGAACCCTCATGACATTGTGGGGAATCGACATCAGCAACTATCAAGGAGACATCGATCTCGACCAGGTCGCGCGCGAGCAGTTCTCATTCGTCTTCGCCAAGATCAGCGAAGGCACGTACTTCCGCGATTCGTGGTGGCCCAGAAACCGGGACAAAGGCCGCGAGGCGGGCCTCGTCGTGGCGGGCTATCACTTTTTGACCAACGAGAACGCGGATGCGCAAGCCGACCTTGTCGCCTCGTGGCTCGGCGACCTGTCCGTGCCAGTGGCCCTCGACGTAGAGGCGACCTCCCGATCGTCGGCCAAACCGGCGATCGCGGACGTCAAAGCGGTGAAATCCGCGCTGGAACAGCGCGGATGCGCTGTTCCAGTCATCTACTTGCCGCGTTGGTACTGGCAGGGGCACCTTGGCTCGCCGGACATCTCGTGGATCGAGGGCTTGTGGTCCTCGCAGTACCCGTCCTCCCAGCAGTTCTACGCCTCCTCCATCTACGGCTCGATCCCCCCGGTCGGGTTCGAGCCGTACGGGCCCGGCTGCCCCAAACCCGCGATCTGGCAGTTCACCGACCGGGCCCGCGTCGCCGGGAGACAGGTCGACGCGGACGCCTTCCTCGGCAGCAGGGACGATCTGTTGGCGCTCTTGGAGAAAGCGGGATGAGCATGGACGCGAGCAAATTTCTCACCCCGAGGAACCGCGTGATCCTGTACAGCCTCTGGTCGGCGTCCTCGACGATCTTGACCGCATACGGCGTGGCTCTCCCCGGAGGGCAACAGGCGTGGGACCAGTTCCTTTTCGCCGTCCTCGGCGTGGGCACCCTGGGCTGCGGCGCGCTGGCGATCAAACACACGCCGACCTCGCAACCGCCTCCGGGCGCTTCGTGCGGCGGGTGCGCCGGGGAACCGGACGCCGGGGAAACCGCCCCGCAGCCCTGGCGGCGTTCAGAACCGCGAGGCTGATGATGCTCGAACATATCGTCGGCAATCTCGCGAGCTACGGTTCGGCAGGCCTGCTGAGCGTGGTCGTCCTCATGGTCGTGACGGGGCGGTTGGTGCCGTCGAGCACTGTGCGCCGTCTGCAAAAGACCGACCAATGGTTGGTCGAGCAGTTGAAGATCTCCGATGACATGAACCAGGCGACTATCGTAAAGCAACTGGGCATCATCAAAGAGCTCACCGAATCCACGTGCCTGACCAATGCGATCCTTTCTGAGCTCAAGCCCCGGCCGTCCGACAAGGATCCGACATGAGCCCTCGTCAGCGGCATCGCGAACAGGAAATCCGAGACGTGCAGCAGCGACGGCGGAAAGCCGAAGCCGCGTGCGCCTACGCGGAGATGCTCGAACAGGAGGTGTGTCAGATCACGGAGAGCGCCCGCGCCCAATGGCTCGGCGATGGATTCGCCAAGGCCGTTGCGGGGAGTTTCGCAGAAAGCCCTGGCCCGAAGGCGCAGAGCTCGTGTGTCCCCGCCTCGCTGGACGGGTGCGCGCTCTGATCGCGCCGCTGTGATCGACGCACAGCGGGAGAGCGCATCCGGGCTCTCTTGCGGCGGCGTCCCGCCCGCAGCTGGGCGGGACGCCGCCGCCCGTGCTTGTGCGGCCCGCCCGCGCCCCAGCCCCGCCGCGGGAGCAGAAGGCCGCGCGATCAGGGGTCCGCGTCATGGGAGAATCTTCGAAATCGAGGCGGAACACGCGAAGAACAGCAGGCGCCTCTCTCCGGGACAGGGCCACCCTGCAGAAAAACATCCGAGGAAACGGGGAAATCCGGTCGATTTCGGTTGGAGGGCTCGCCAGAGTCGCCGGTGTGATCCATCCTGTCCACGTCGCGCGTCCTGTGGACGGCGACGCGGCTCGGCGCTCCTTCGACGCTGGCGCGTTGGGTGGGGGGAGTTGGAAAAACCGCCGCTGCCGCAGCAGCGAGGGGCTGTTGGTTCAAGGTTCCCGGCGTCGGCGGCCCCGATGGGGAGCTGCATGCGGGCGTCGAGGAAGACCGCCGCCCCGCCCTCAAGGCCCTTCGGCGTTCGTGGTCGATGGAGGCAGAACCGCGGTGCGGCTGTTGGCCTCTGCTTGCCGCGTCGACTGGGCCGACGAGGCTGAGGCACCAGTTCGTCGCCGGCTCCACTGCAGAGACGGGGCGGGGATCAGGATCGAGTTCCTCAAGAGCTGAGAGTGGTTTCTGCCGTGTCGTCCCGGGTCCTCTTGGCCGAGTGCTCACCGGCCGTTCTGGCGTGCTTTTCCGCCGGCCCCGACAGCGCGCCGCAAGGAACTTGGTCTCACAAGCCCAACGGCGCCACGAGATCGTTGACTTTGCGGTGCCGCCACTCCCACACCTGCGCGGCGAGCCGGCAGGCTTCCCTGGCGCTGCGGATGTCCGCCCAGTACAGGTTGCAGAGCCCTTCGCCCGGCGGAAGGTGGATAATCAGAGCGTTGTCTTGGTCGATCAGCCCGTCGTCGGGCGTCCGAGCCCCCGTTTCCGGGTCGTAGGGGACGCTGTTGGCGAAGAGGGCGAGTTTCATGACGATCCTGAGCAGGTCGTGTTCGAGAATGCCTGTGTGGACAGTCGCGACATAGCAGCCGTCATCCCAGCGGATCACCCGGTCCGCAGAGCCCGCCACTCGGAGTTCGTCCTGGACGCGGAGCTGCTGCACGGCGAGGATCTGGAACAGAGCGGTCCGGCGCACATAGGCCTCAAGGTCCGCGCGGTGCGCCTCGGGCACGCGTCCAGAATGCTTTCCGAGGTCGATCCGGGAAACGAGTTTGCGCAACGCGGCTCCGCGAACAGCCGTCATATTCGGGTCCGCGGCCTCGATGGCCCGGTCGCAGATCTTGTCGAGCTCGGCCCTATTGCGGGGGTCCGCGGCAGCGGCCTCGAAGACCAGGTCTGGCCGTGCCGCGAGCCCGGAGGCCACTTGGCGGCGTTGGCGCATCGACCAAGGGTAGGCGTCGGAGAGCGCTGCGACGAATCGCGAGGCCCTCTGGTACACCACGGGCTTCTCGGCGTGCGGGGGAAGCACGAGCAGTCGCCCCCGGGAGTCTCGCGGCACTGGGCGCGACGTGGTCAGGACGCTCATGCCCGCCTCCTGTGCCGACATGAGGCGGCGACTTCGGATCGTCCCAGACTCGCGGCGGCGTTGCGGCCGTTTTTCGGCGTCCGCGCGGGGGCCGCGGGCGCGGCGTCTGCGTGCGGGCAATAACGTGATTTTGACATATCCAAAACCTCTGGTACTATCGTCCTTGTACATTGCGCATAAATTTTCTTTATGCGCAATGCGGATTTTCTTCTGATGAGCGCGCGGCTAGGTGCGCATGGGAGGGTTCCCCAAACGGCGCAGAATGGCCGTTTGGGGGAATTTGGCATGCGCGCGCGATGCGATCTTTTGCCGCTCTGAACGCTCTTGAGCTGGGCTGGTGGTCTGTCGCCGAAGGCGCTAGAAGGCTTCCTTCGGCGACAGGTCGATCACGCGATGCCTCCTTCTATGTCGTCCACATAGTCGAAGATCGCTCCTCTCGGCATCCGGAGCGCAATCTCGATCGCGGCGGCGACGCTTTCCAGGCAAGTCGACCGGCGGCCGTTCGCGAGCATGCTGACCAGAGGCTCGGAGCAGTGCGCCCTGCGGGCCAAGGAGCATTGCTTGGCGCCACGGGCTTTGATGAGTTCCCGTAACACCTCTGGGCTGATGATTTTGGCGACCATCTTCTACATCCTTCCTGTTGTTGCATTCTGGCGAGTGTTGTTCAAACTATCCCATATAAGTGATAACCACGTTCAGGTAAATGATTCATATCTGGTAAGAATCTGACACAAGAGGCATGGGGTAAGATCCGAACTCCGAGATGGGGAGCCTGGTCAGGAGATGTTTGAGCGTGAAGAACGAGAGCGTTCGGGAGAACGCCGAGGTGAATGTGTTCACCGCGTTTTTGCGCGCTCAATCCGAGGGCCGGTTCCGCTCGTCCGGGGCGCTTGCGGAGGCTGCGGGGATCGGGCGGTCCACGGCGTACCGCCTCCTCAACGAGACACGGCCCCGGCTCCCCAAGATCCCGAGCTCCGATGTGCTCGAAGGGCTCGCGCTCGTCTTCCCCGAAGTCGGGCTCGACCGCATCCGGGAGATCGCACGGGAGGCGACGAGGAAGCCAAGCGCGGCCCCGGGCCCCCTGACCCGGTCCGACCTCAGACGGGCGCACACGCGCGACCTCGTCGCGGAGATCCAATCCCGCACTGCGGAGCTTGAAGAAGGAAATATTTACCGCAATAAAATAAAAAACAAAATGATAAAAGACGCTAATGCGGCTTTATACATCATCAATGACTCCATTTTCATCATCGTCGACAAGCACCTCGGGGAGGATCGGAGCGAGCTGGTCGACGGGTTCCTGCAAGTCTGCCGCGCCGTCCTCTGCGATAAAGCGGCTTTCGGAAGCGACCTGTACGTGAAAATGAAAAAAAAATTCATGGCTTTGGCGCGCGAGATCCTGCAAAAGCCGGGATCGTTCAACGCGGAGGAAACGGAGCAAGCGCTGCAGTACCTCAAACACGTGCGCTCCAGGGCCTCGCCCGTCCTCGAACGGGCGAGGCAGATCGAAGTGACCGCGGAGTGCTTCGAGGACGAGCCCATGCTCGACGCGGCCCTCAATGAAATGGTCGAGGCCGTGCGCCAGGTCGGCGCGTCGGCGCGGGCGTTCCGCGCGGAACTGCTCGGCAAACCAGGGCCTGGGCCGCCCGCGACAAGCCCGGGCGGCGAGGAGAACGAGGACGACACAACAAACACGACGTGAACAACCGCGTCTGTGGACCCCTTGTGCGCGCACCAGGAAGCCTGGCCCGGTTTCCAGGAAACCGGGCCAGGCCCCAGGGGTGCTCGTGCGCGTCCCGCAGGGCGTGCCGAAGGGTCAGTCCTGCGTCTTAGATTTCACGGACGAGGCGGAACCCTCCGCTGTACGAGCGGATGTACTCAGAGTAGTACGCGCTCCGGTACGCGCTCCGCAGATTCTCCGGCATGTCGTCCCAGCCGCCGCCGCGCTGCACGGGGAACTGCTGGACGCCCGAAGTGCGGGGCCGCTCCGAGGACGGGCCCGAGCTCAAGTTCGGCTCCCAGGCGTCCGACACCCATTCGCGCACGTTGCCGGCCAAGTCGTACAGGCCCCATTCGTTCGGCTTGTACGAGCCCGCTTTGTTCGTGTACGCGGCGCCGTCGTCGCAGTCCGCCTTGCTCGGCAGCTTGTAGCCGGTCGCCTCATCCGTGCGAATGTCGTATCCGGCCGCGTTCTCGCAGAGCCCGTCGAGGTCCGAGCCCCAGATGTACGGCTTGGTCGTGAACGCCCGGGCGGCGTACTCCCATTCTGCCTCGCTGGGCAGACGGTACTTCGCGCCGGTCTTCTTGGACAGCCACACCGCGAAGTTCTGCGCGTCCGAGCGGGAAACGCACACCACGGGGTCCTGCCCCGACTGCACGAAGCCGGGGTTTTCCCAGTTCGCGGTCGCGTTCCACACGCCAACGGCAGGGGAGTCCGGCTCCGAGGAGCCGGGAGCCGCCGGGTCCGAGGACTCCGGGGCGGCCGGGTCTTCGGAGACAGGGATCGGCTCGTCCGGCGAAGTGACGCATCCGGCGGGAACCGTGTACCCGGTCTCCCGGATGAACTCTGCGAACTCGTCCCGAGTGACTTCCTTGTCGGTCAAGCCGAAAGGCGTGTAAATGCGGACTTGGTGCCGCGGGCTCTCCCAGGCGGAGTCGACCGAGTCGACGTCGAACGTCTCTTTCTCATCCGATGTCGCCCCCATAGCGAAAACTCCTTGGGGCAGCGCCACGAAAGTCGGGCAGTACGCGTTCGAGCAGTCCCGGTAGAGCTGCAAAAACTTGTACCCGTCGTTCGGCCAGGACTTCGACCCGTCGTCCGGCCAGTCGACCCGGGTGCCTCGGCCGTAATCACCCGCGGCCTTGGCGGCGTTGTCGGGGTTCGTTTGGTCGAACGCCAGCTGCTCTTTCCAGATCTGCATGTCCGCGCGCAGGAACCTGGTGTCCAACTGGTCAGGGACCGGGTTGCCGCTGTCCAGCAAATCGCAATTGGGAAGCATGGCCTTGGCTTGCAGGTTGAGGTTCCTCGCGTCTGCCTGAAGCGTCTTGTTCTCCAGCCTTCTCTTGCTGAGGTCGTCCGAGACCTGGGCGATTTGGGTGTACGTCTCGGTGCAGAAACCTTTATCCCAGGCTGTGTTGGCCTCTCCGCCGTCAAAAAGCGTGCTGAGCTGGCTGAGCTGGTCTTCGCCCGTTTCGGGCGTGCCAGAACCACAACCTCCAAGAATGGACGGCACCGCGAATAGCGCGAGCATTCCGACTATATTTTTTCTCATCGAGGATAACTCCTTTTGTCATTCTTCATTTCGTAAGCTTTGTGCTATTTATTTTTTCGGCGCTCATGGTGCAAACACCGTCGCTATTCTTCTAACACGGCCCTATTCTGGCTGCAAGAGACACAAAAATTACTATTGTGAACTTATTGAAAGAAAAAGGAAAAACCCGCCGTGTCGGGAGCGGGTCCGGGAACTCGAGAATGCGAGGCAGGCGCATATGGGGCGACTCCATCGCGCGCCAATCCGGCGAATATGAAGTTCGCATCTGATCTGTGAAGACATCCCGCTCGCCGAAATGTCGCCCGGCGCCCAAACCGTCGCGCCGCGAGCCCCGAAAAGACCCGGGCTCGGCGTTCGCCGGTTTTTCGCAGACGCCGTCGCGGCGGGGCGGATCACGCGCCAGCGGCCGTTCTCCAACAGCGGGGCGAGGGTTGTTCTGGGCCTTTCTGGCCGTTGTCGACCGCAATTGTTCCCGTCAACGCCCCGGGCGTGTCCGACGCGGTCTTCCGGCGGCGGGCGCATCCAGCGCCGCTCGTTCCTGAGCCGATCGTTCCTGAACAATGCGGCGGACCCCGCCTCTCGCCCCATGACGAGCGGCCAGCCTAGGCCTGTCGTTGTCGGCCCGATTGGGAATGGCGGTCTGCGTTGTCCGGGCCCCGCGCGGCATGAAGCCGAAGCGTCCGCAATGCGCGGAAAAGGGCCTGATTGGGTTGGCGCGCAAGCGCGCAAAGACTGCGGAGCTGCTAAAAAATAACCGCTGAGCAGGGTTTTTCTATGTGTCGAGAGGGGGACTTGAACCCCCACGTCCTATTCGGACACTAGCACCTCAAGCTAGCGCGTCTGCCATTTCGCCACCTCGACAAGGTGTGCTGATGAGCTCAACATGGGCTTGCGACGAGCGGGCGGCCCGGCGCAGTGACACATATTAGCAGGGGGGGTGCGCCTTGGCCAATCTGTCGCGCGTTCGCATCACGCTGCACTTGCGTCACAATCGCAACACGAGACACGCCGGAATTGTGATCGCTGAACTCGGCGTCCGCAGGCACAATGGGAGAAGGACCAACGACGACAGAATGAGGTGGACCGTGTACCGAGTGTTCGAAGCGCTAGAGGAACTCGGCGCGATCGTGGAAGAGGCCCGCAGTGTGCCGATGACTTCGAACTGCGTCGTCCCCAGGGGCGATGTGCTCGAGCTCATCGACGACATCCGGGAGGCGCTGCCCGCCGATGTGGACGACGCGCAAGACGTCCTCGACCAGCGCGACCGCTTGCTCGAAGAGGCCCGCATCTACGCGCAGAACCATGTGGAAGAGGCGCACGCGAAGTCTGAGTCCGCGGTGGAGGAGTCCAGGCATATCGCCGAGCGGATCACCTCGGACGCCGCGGCCCAGGCCGACCGTGTGGTCAAAGAGGCCCAATCCACCGCCCAACGCCTGCTCGCGGAGGCCCAGCAGGAGTCCGAGCGCCTGCGTCACGAGGCGCAGCGCGAGTACGAGTCCGCGACCACCCGCGCGCGGGAGGAGTCCGAGCGCCTGTTGCAGGCCGGCAACTCGGCGTACGAGCACGCGGTCAACGAGGGCTTGGCCGAGCAGCGCCGGCTGGTCTCGCAGAGCGAAGTGGCCCAGGCCGCGCGCGTGGAGGCGACACGAGTGGTCGACGCGGCGCATGCCGAGTCGGACCGCACTCGGGCGGAATGCGACTTCTATGTGGACACCAAGCTGGCCGAGTTCGAGGAATTCCTCGTCACCACCAGCCGCACGGTCGCACGAGGCCGCCAGCAGTTGCGGGCGGGCGCGGGGACGCACGACCTGGTCGACAGCTTGCCGAGCGGCCGTGAGAACCGGGAGCGTGTCGAAGCGCGCCGATAGGCGGGCCAATCCGATGTGCGACCCCCGCGATTCTCGCGTATCCTCTTCGGCGTGACCAGTCCGGACGCTTTGTCTCGGGTCTTCGACCCGCGCCACCCGTGGGCCTTGGACATCCGGCAACTCCAGTCGAGTTCCGAGCCGTTGCGCGGCGCCTTCGATTTCCCCGCTCCCGAGCGGATAGGAGGCGAAATGATCGCCGTCGAGCCCGGCGCGCCAGTGCGTCTCGCGCTGGAGCTGTTCGAGACTGAGGACGGCGTTTCGGTCACAGGCCGGTTCCAGGCGCCGACCGTGGGGCAATGCTCGCGTTGCCTGGAACCTTTCGCCGGGTCCGTCGAGTCGTCGTTCCGGGAGTTCTTCTCCTTCGCGCCCGCGCAGGACGAGGAAGAAGCCCCAGTGGTGATCGCGGGCAAGATCGACGTGGAGCAGCCGGTCATCGACTCCGTTGTGCTCGGCTTCCCCCTCGCGCCTTTGTGCGAGCCGGGCTGTCCTGGTCTTTGCGTGGAATGCGGCGCGCTGTTGGCGGCAGAGCCCCCAGGTCACAGCCACGAGCAGATCGACCCTCGGTGGTCGGTGCTGCGTGAGAAGTTCGCTTTGCCCGAGGACGTCTCGCACGCAGAAGCCGACGACGTGGATCTGTCAGGCCCAAAAGAGGTTGGAGGCGCGTCATGAGCAAGTCGGACGAGCGCAAGAAGGAGGCCCGGGGCGCTGAGGCGTCCCCGGTCGTGGAGCCCGTGCAATTCCTCGCCCCCACCGTCGACCCTGAACACGACCGCGCTGACGACGAGCTGCGCCCACCGGCCAAAAGCCCTGGCTCCCCCCGGCGCGTGTCCGCGCCTACGAAGCGGGCGGGGGACGCGCGCAAAGCCGCCGAAGCCCCGAAATCCGCCGCGGCGGGCAGCCCGAAGTCGAAATCCGCCGCGCCTGCCCGATCCGCGGACCGGCGGCGCAAAGCTTCCGAGTGCGTTGTGGCCGACCCTGAGGAGCTATTCGAATCCCTTGGCGTGACCCTGCAGGATTCCCTGATGACCTTGGCGCTGACGCATCGTTCGTGGGCGAACGAGCATGGCGAGGTCCCCACGAATGAGCGGTTGGAGTTCCTCGGCGACACAGTGTTAGGGCTGGTGGTCACCGAACAGCTCTATGTGACGCATCCGGACAAAGAGGAAGGCGAGCTGGCCAAGCTTCGGGCCAATATCGTCAGCACCGCCTCGCTCGCCGAGATCGCCCGCAGGCTCGGCAAAGGCGGGCTCGGCGAATACCTCTACCTCGGCAACGGCGAGGTGCGCACCGGCGGCAAGAACAAGGATTCGATCCTCGCGGACGGGCTTGAGGCCGTGATTGGGGCCGTGCACATCCAATACGGCATCGAAAAGGCGCGTGAAGTGGTCCTCGCCCTGTGCGCCCCGCTGCTTGCCCGCGCGGCGCGGCTCGGCGCTGGGCTGGACTGGAAGACCAGTTTGCAAGAGCTCTGCGCCCGCCGGGGCCTGCGCCCGCCGGTCTACGAGGTCACCGAGGCCGGTCCGGACCACGAGAAGCTCTTCACCGCCGTCGTGCTGATCGAAGAGAAGAGCCTCGGCACAGGCTCTGGCCGCACGAAGAAGGAAGCCGAGATGAAAGCGGCAGGCCACGCCTGGGGCGTCATCAGCGGAGAAGACGTCGCGCTGCCCGGCCTCGGCCTGTAGCCGCGCCGGAGGTCCCCAGGTCGATGAGAGCGCAGGCGTGCGCCGCACACGGCTCCAGCCCAGATCGCGACCTGGGCGGCGGGCGTGCCTGAACTCCCCGAGGTCGAGGTTGTTCGTCGAGGGCTCGCGGAGCATCTCACGGGCGCGCGAATCCGCGCGCTGCGCGTGCTGCACCCCCGTTCTGCGCGCCGCCATCCTGGCGGGGGAGCGTTCTTGGCCGCCGCGTTGTCGGAACGCGACGTCCGGGCAGTGCGCCGCCGCGGCAAATACTTGTGGCTGGTCTTGGACGACGAAGAGTCCGTGGTGATCCACCTCGGCATGAGCGGGCAGTTCCGGGTGGGCGACCAGGGAGTCCCAGGGAACCCCGCGCACCTGCGCGTCGAAGCAGATCTCGCGGACGGCCGGACGCTGCAATTCTTCGACCAGCGGACCTTCGGGGGATGGGAGTTCGCCGCGCTGCAAGAGGTCGATGGCGAACTGGTCCCCGCGCCGGTCGCGCATATCGCCCGCGACCCTTTCGACCCGAAGTTCGATCCCGCCGCCGTCGCGCGGCGCGTCCGCGCCAAACGGTCGGCGATCAAGCGGGTCTTGCTGGACCAGACCGTGCTTTCCGGCGTCGGCAACATCTACGCGGACGAGTCGCTGTGGCGGGCTCGGCTGCACGGCGAACAGCCGGCCGCGGGGCTGAGCCCACGCAAAACCGCGGAGTTGTTGGACGCTCTCGCCGTTGTGCTGGGCGAGTCGATCACCGAGGGCGGCACGAGCTTTGACTCCCTGTATGTGAACGTGAACGGCGAATCAGGCCGGTTCTCGGACTGGCTGGCGGTGTACGGGCAGGAAGGCAAGCCGTGCCGCCGTTGCGGATCGGCGATTCGGCGCGAGGCGTTCATGAACCGGTCCTCGCATTACTGCCCCCGGTGTCAGCGCCTGCCGTGAGCCTGCCCGGCGGGCTCCGTGTCGGCGGCGCGTGCGCCGTATGGAATCCGTAAGGAACCGTTGCAACGGTCATTTCTCGCATTAGGCTTGCCCGAATTGTGCTCTTGAGAAGAGAAAGGACGCTTGCGGTGGCGGATGTCGGCTATCTGGCGTTGGCCCTCGCGTCGTTCGCCGCGCTGCTCGTCGCGTTCCGGGCGCTGGGCTCCCAGCAAGGTTCTGGGCCAGCACGGTTCGGCGCGTTCGGCCAGGAGGACCGTGTGGCTGCAAAGAAAGAGGAGTCGTTGGCCGAGGCTTTTGACCGGGATTCTTCGCGATGACCCTCGCCGGAACTGTCAGCGTCGTGCTCCTCGTCCTCGCGGCGGCCCTCGCGGGCTATCTCTTCGTCGCGCTCGTGGACCCGGAGAGGTTCTGACGGTGCCAACGGGACTCGCCGCAGCGTTGCAGCTGCTCTTCATCCTCGGTGTGCTCGCGGCCGTGTACGTCCCGCTCGGGGACTTTATGGCGCGCGTCTACACGAGCACTGAAGACCTCGCCGTCGAACGCGTTCTCTACAAGGCAGCGAGGGTCAACGCCGCCGCGGAGCAGACCTGGCAGTGGTACACGCTGAGCCTGCTCGGGTTTTCCTTCGTCAGCGTGTTTTTCCTGTACGCGCTCCAACGATTGCAAGGGGTGCTCCATCTGGGCGGCGGCCTCGCCGCGGTGAGCCCGGCGGTCGCGTTCAACACGGCGGTCTCCTTCGTCACGAACACGAACTGGCAGTCCTACACGCCGGAGACGACGATGGGCGTGTGGACGCAGCCGCTCGGCCTCGCCGTGCAGAACTTCCTCTCCGCGGCGGTGGGCATGGCGGTGGCCATCGCGCTCGTGCGGGGTTTCGTCCATGTCCGGGAAGGCGGCGAGGTCGGCAACTTCTGGGTGG
>JGI2924J29684_1077126_pt1 | contig 13821 bp, 10 predicted proteins | sample BenlonsequencITS_FD_29684 | JGI IMG/M metagenome (IMG submission 29684)
CTAATTCCGGAATTAGTTCATTCATATGGGATAATGTTATTTCAGGTCTACGGAGTAAATCAAGGGCGTTTATACCGCCGCGTACCGGAGTCGAATTTGCATCAGCCATTACCCTCCCTAAATCATGACTAGAGGGAGAGAAAACTGTTGATTTCCAAAGATGCTTAATTTCCTCCAACTCATTCTTCTTACTTTGGAAACGAATCCAACGCTCATCATCAACCAACCCAATACTACGCCCTTTTTCTGTAAGCCTAAGATCGGCATTATCCTGCCTTAGTACTAAACGGTATTCGGCACGTGATGTTAAAAGGCGATATGGTTCCTTTACACCCTTTGTTACTAAATCATCGACCATTACACCTAAGTATCCATCTGAACGACGCAAAACAAACGGATCTTTATCTAAACAACGCATTGCTGCATTAATACCGGCAATTAAACCCTGAGCTGCAGCTTCTTCATAACCTGAAGTACCATTTAATTGGCCCGCTGTAAATAAGCCAGGCAGTTGACGTACTTCAAGACCTAAAGACAATTGGTGTGGAAAAACGTAATCATATTCAATAGCATATCCAGGTCGAAGCATTTTTACATGATTTAAGCCGGGAATACTTTGCAGAATTTGTACTTGAACCTCTTCAGGCATACTGGTAGATAATCCGGCCACATACAATTCATCGGTATTCCAACCTTCAGGTTCAAGAAAAATCTGATGGGCATCACGATCGGCAAAACGCACAACTTTATCTTCTATTGAAGGACAATACCTAGGACCAATTCCCTCTATTTTACCGGAATAAAGAGGTGCACGATAAAGATTTTCTTTAATGATTTCGTGAGTTTTCTTAGAAGTATAACCAAGCCAGCAAGGAACTTGTTTTGTGGGGTCATCCTGCCAGAAAATACTCTTAGTAGGAAGAAAAGAAAATTTCCAAAGAGAATCATCACCTGGTTGCACTTTAAGTTCAGAATAATCAACAGAAAGTCGGTGTATTCGAGGAGGAGTTCCCGTTTTAAATCTGCCTAACTCTATTCCGGCATCTTTTAGAGATTCAGAAAGACATAGGGAAGGCATTTGTCCATTGGGTCCACCCTCGTACATTGAATCACCAATAATAATTCTGCCGCGAAGATAGGTACCACTGGTTAAGACAATATTTTGAGATTCAAATCGCGCGCCGGTTCTTGTCACAACTCCGGCCATCTGATAGTTTTCAACAACTAACCGTTCCGCCAATCCTTGAATAACCGTTAAATTAGGCTGGTTAAACAAAACAGTACGCATGTTATTCTGATAAGCCTGCTTATCAGATTGGACCCGTAATGCATAAACAGCAGGTCCTTTGCCGGTATTTAACATTTTTACTTGCAGGGAGGTTGTATCTGCATTAATCCCCATCTCTCCTCCCAGGGCATCGATTTCGCGAACCAAATGTCCCTTCGCCGGACCACCAATTGACGGATTGCAGGGCATGTGGGCGATTGTGTCAAGATTCAAAGTAATAAGCAGCGTTTTACATCCTAACCTGGCAGATGCTAAGGCTGCTTCACAGCCTGCATGACCAGCGCCAACAACAATTACATCATAGTTTCCAGCAAAATATTCCAAGATTAAACCTACTTTCCAATACAAAATCGTGAAAAAATATCTTCTAATAGAGATTCCTGTACATTGTGCCCGGTGAGTTCAGAAATATATTGAAGCGCTTGACGAATATCAATTGAGATAATATCCCAGGGCATCAAAGAATTTAAGCTGCTCTTCGCCTGTTGGAGAGCTGTATAACTATGTTCCAAAGAAGAAATTTGACGTGCATTCGAGAGCAATGGCTCCGAATAATTTTTTACTTCCCCCTGGTAAACTCTTCGTTTGATTTCTTCCTCGAGTTTGTCAAACCCTTGGTGAAGGAGCACAGAAAAAGGAATCCAATGCTCAATATTATTTATACTAAGTATTTCATTGTTAAGCAAATCGATTTTATTAACGAGCACAATAACTTTCTCAGCATAGGTTTGAAAAATTGTTAACTCTTCCTCCGAAAACGGAACATTTGCCTGAATTACTAAAATAATAAGATCGGCCTTTTTTAAGGCAGCCCAGGTTCTCTCTATTCCGATCCTTTCAACAGTATCCTCGCTTTCCCAAATCCCGGCAGTATCCACCAATTGTAAGAGTATTCCTCCGACATTGACTGATTCCCTTATTTCGTCTCTCGTTGTCCCTGGAATATCCGTCACAATAGCCCGTTCTTCTTTTAACAGAGCATTAAGAAGACTAGATTTACCTACGTTTGGCCGCCCCGCGATTACCGTAAGCAGCCCTTCACGTAATATTTTACCGGTCTTGCTGCCCTTCAATAAATCATTAGTTATAGAGATTGCCTTTTCAATGCGGTAATTTAGTGCATTACGATCTAAACTTTCAACGTCATCTTCAGGAAAATCAATTCCGGCTTCGATAAAAGCTAAAATTTCTAGGATCTTTTCCCTTAGATCCATGATTTGTTTTGACAATCCCCCACTAAGCTGAGATAAGGCCAGATCTGCAGATGATTCGGTTTTTGAAGTAATAAGATCGATAATGGCTTCTGCTTGTACTAAATCTAATTTGCCATTTAAAAAAGCTCTTTTAGAAAACTCCCCCGGTTCTGCAAGGTGAGCACCATGGCGAAGACAGGTATTTAATATTCTTTGAGCAATAAAAGGTCCGCCATGACAATTTATTTCATAGACATCTTCCCCTGTAAAAGAATTAGGAGCAGACATTTTGCTAATCAGAACCTCATCCAGTACACGCTCTCCATCTTTAAAAGTACCAAGGTATAACGTAAAATTTCCTTGAAGAGACCAGCGCTCTTTTGATTTAGGTACAAAACATTCGCCAATAATTCTAGCCGAATCGGGTCCGCTTAGACGGATAATATGAATACTGGCTTCTCCCATGGCAGTAGCCGGAGCAACAATCGTTTCTTCCACTTGATCATCTCCATAACAAATTATCGAAAGGAAAGCATAACCGAAGGTTATACTCTCTAAGAATGCTTAGCTCGAGTTGAGCCTCCGGAAAAATCAGCAGATTAGTTGAACTCAAAGTTTATACTTTCTGCCCTGGAAATGATTTCTCATTCAGCAGTGAAGCCGTTAGCGAGATAGAGGTTTGATAGTATAAAAAAGAGGGGTTAATCCCCCTCAACTTATCCACCTTGATTGCTAAATAATTAAGTTTGAAGGCGGCTAATAAAGAATAGTTCTTTTAGCCTCTTTTTGGAGCAATAACTACTCGCCGATTAGGATCATCACCCTCACTAAAGGTTGAAATCCTATTATCATCCTGCAAAGAAGTATGAATTATTCTCCGTTCGTGGGGATTCATAGGTTCTAAGACAATTTTAACGCCGGTTCTTTTAACCTTATCTGATAAGCGTTTCGCTAGACGAATAAGAGTATCCTCACGCCGGATTCTATAACCTTCAACATCTACAACGATACGAACACGTTCCGATAATTGTTTAGCGACGGCTAAATTTGTTAAATATTGCAGAGCATCTAATGTATCTCCTCGACGACCAATTAATATTCCAAGTTCGGGTCCTGTTATATTAATATGCCAGTGTTCAGAATCCTTTTTAACCTGAGTTTCGGCTTTGACACCCATAGCCTTACAAACACTAAGAATGAATTCCGTAGCCAACTGACCAGGATCATCTTGGTAAGTCACTCTTACTTTTGCCAGCTTAGTTCCAAAAAGTCCAAACAGGCCCTTCTTAGCAGGTTCCTCAATAATTTCAACCTGGACATATTTTCTATCAACTGCTAATTCCTGAATCCCAGCGGCGATCGCTTCTTCAACCGTTTTTCCGGTTTTCTCTACTATCCTCATGAACGATCCCTCCTCGCGTCTTCCCCGTTATCTATACAGCGCTTTTCTTTTGATTTGATAATTTTCGATTAATATATAATTGTTGAAGTATCGATACACAGTTCATTGTCACCCAATACAAGGCCAAACCAGATGGTACCGTAGCGCTAATATAAGCAAAAAATAAAGGCATTATGTATAACATCGTTTTTTGTGTCGGATCAGATGAAGCATTTGGATTCGTAACTTTTGTTTGTAAGAACGTCGTTGCCGCTGCAAAAAGAGGCAAAATAATGTGATAACTAAGAGTAAACCCATAGATTTTAGTCAAATCAAACCCTAAAAACCAGTGAGCTGCATTGGCAGATGCACCATAGGGGAAATTACGCAAAGTACTATATAAACCCCAAAAAATCGGCAATTGAATAACAATAGGCAAACAACCACCCATTGGATTCACTTGATGCTCTTTATACAACTCCATAATTTCGGCATTGGCTTTTTCTTTGTCATTTTTATGTTTGGCTTGTATTGCCTTAATCTTCGGCTGAAGATCAACAGTTTTTCGCATTGAAGCCATTTGTTTATAAGTTAACGGATATATAATGGTCTTAATCAAAATTGTCAGCAAAATGATTGCTACACCATAATTAGGAAGTCCCAGAGCAGACGATAAATTATAGAAAATATTTAATAAGTAAGTCATCCATTGAACAATAATACTCACAAAAGCCCTCCTTAAACTGGATCATGCCCTCCCGGGTGAAACGGGTGGCATTTTAATATTCTAACGAGTGATTTATAACTCCCTCGAAAAAAACCATATTTTTTTAATGCTTGAATAGAATACTCAGAACATGTGGGATAAAAACGGCATGTCTGACCTTTAAGCGGTGAAATAAACTTTTGGTAAAAACGCAAAATAAAAATTACTAATTGTCTCATTTGAAATGACTCATTTCGTGATGATTAAAGCATTTGCTTTTTTTAGCATTAACATGATAGAAGTTTCTACTTCAGCAAAGGAAACTCCTTTGATCTTAGTCCTTGCAATAAAAATAATTTGTAAATCAGGTTTTATTTGAGAGATATGTAATCGTACAACTTCTCGCAATAATCTTTTAGCACGATTCCTTTGGACTGAATTTCCAACCTTTTTGGAAGCTATAAATCCAAATCTCTGGTGTTTACCTCTGAAAATATAGATAGCAGCATATTTTACAGAAAAATTTTTACCACGTTCAAATATTTCTTTAAAGCCTGATTTTTTGCGTAACCTTAATTCTTTTTTAAGCATAATTCCTCCAGGCTTACAACATGGCAACCCAATTATATTCTAACTCTAAAAGCAGAAATTTAAACCATAAAAACTTTCAGAGTAAAATTAAATAATTTATTTAAAAAAAGGCCACAGAATTGCGGCCTTAGACTGACAACTTTTTGCGACCTTTTAAGCGACGGCGTTTTATAACATTTCGCCCAGTTGGCGTACTCATACGACTCAAAAAACCGTGAACTCGCTTATGACGGCGATTCTTCGGTTGATATGTTCTTTTCAATTTAAAGACACCTCCTTTTTTAAACGAACAACCACGAAAAAACTTTAAAGCAACAGACTTACTAACAGATTATACTCTAATTTTTTTTAATCTGTCAAGCAAGCATATCATGTAGGATGTGGATAACATAAGGACTAAAAATAGTTATCCACTGTGAATAATTTATATAAACACGAAATCTTCCTGTTGATAACCCTTAAAAAACTTGGTATTATAGTTTCACACCATCTACTAACTCAACAGCAATCTTATTTTTATTATCCACAACTAGCAATTTGATCAAGTTATCCACAAATGTGTATAAGTTTGTGTATAACTTTTTTATTGTCATTTGCTTTACCATTTTTTAAACAAGGGAGGTCCATTCATGCCACCACAACCAATCACACCGCATCTATTGTGGCAGGAAACACTCGAAAAACTGAAAAATGAACTTACCAGGCCCAGCTTTGAAACATGGCTAAGTTCAACTCAGCTAATTGAGATTGATGGGGATACTCTAGTGATTAGTGTTCCCAATGATTTCGCAAAAGATTGGTTGGAAAGTCGGTATGCGTCCCTAATAAGGTCCTCCGTTCAATCAATTATAGGTCATTCCGTAAGTTTAAGATTTACTATTCCAACACCGGAAGAGATTTTTCAAAAAGACCCTATTCTGAAATCCCCTATGTCAGAAAACGGCCCTAAACAGAATGAACCATTACCAAACTCTCTCAATGTAAAATATACCTTTGACACATTTGTTATTGGCAATAGTAACCGTTTTGCCCATGCTGCTGCACTTGCTGTTGCTGAATCTCCTGCTAAATCCTATAATCCATTATTTATTTATGGGGGCGTAGGTTTAGGTAAAACCCACCTAATGCATGCCATTGGTCACCATGTATTACAGCGCTCACCAAATACAAGAGTTCTTTATGTATCCAGCGAAAAATTTACCAATGAACTTATCGATTCAATACGCGATGAAAATGCTATTGAATTCCGTAATCATTATAGAAATGTTGATATTCTCTTAATTGATGATATTCAATTCTTAGCGGGTAAAGAACGGACACAGGAAGAGTTTTTCCATACATTTAACGCTTTACATGAGGCCAATAAGCAAATCATTATTTCATCAGATCGTCCGCCGAAAGAAATACCAACCTTAGAGGATCGTTTACGTTCGAGATTTGAATGGGGCCTTATTACAGACATACAGGCACCTGATTTAGAAACAAGAATTGCTATCCTCAGAAAAAAAGCAAAAGTTGAAAACTTACAAGTTTCCAATGAAGTCATGGTTTATATCGCAGATAAGATACATACTAACATTCGTGAACTTGAAGGTGCTTTAATTAGAGTTATAGCGTTTGCCTCGTTAAGCTCTATGCCAATAACAGCTGAAGTTGCCATGGAAGCACTTAAAGATATCTTACCGACAAATACTTCGAAACCAATAACTATTGAAACGATTCAAAAAGCGGTTGCAGATTATTACCATCTATCACCCAACGAATTTAAAGCAAAGAAACGAACTCGTGCTGTGGCTTTTCCAAGACAAATTGCTATGTATTTAGCGCGTCAATTAACAGACTCGTCGTTACCAAAAATAGGTGACGAATTTGGCGGACGGGATCATACAACAGTAATGCATGCTCACGAAAAAATTACTCAAGCAATTCAAGTGGATCCTATTTTAGAGAAGAAAATTAACGAATTAATTCAACGCATCCAGAATGATTAGAGTAACGGTTTTAAATGTGAATAACTTGTTTACATTATCTGAATAACCGAAGGAAATATTAACTTTTGTGGACATGTGGACAAATAATACCCTCTTCTCCACTCTTTTTTCAACATGCTTAAACTATGACATACTGCTGGATATTCAACTTATCCACATCTTGACAAGCTATACTACTATAACTACTAACTATTATCTTATTATTAATAACTGTCGTTTAGAACCGTTAAAATCATAGGAGGATTCAATATGAAAATCTTCTGCTCAAAGGATTCCTTAATTTCTGGAGTAAATGCCGTGCAACGTGCAGTATCAAACAAAAATACGTTACCCGTTCTGTCAGGGATTCTAATAAGTGCTGAAAATCAGTGTTTACGTTTTTCAGCAACAGATTTGGAACTTGGAATACAATGTGAAATACCTGCCCAGATTGAAGAAGAGGGAAAAACAGTCGTACCGGCTAAATTATTTGCTGAAGTTGTTCGTAAACTTCCCGATACAATGATAACCATGAAAGAGGAAAATCAAGCAATTATTATATATTACTATCAATCAGAAATTACACTGAGAGGATACGATCCTGAAGAATATCCCCTCCTTCCTGACCTGATTGACCCAGTATCTTATAGCATTCCTACCGCAATTTTTAAAAATATGATCAGGCAGACGATATTTTCATGTGCTGTTGAAGAAAACAGGCCGGTATTTAATGGAACTCTTATGCAGATTGAAGGTTCTAACCTCCGACTTGTGGCAACAGACACTCATCGTTTAGCATATAGTATTTCCGAAGTAGATAATCCTGAAAATGCAAGTTTTAATGGAATTATTCCCGCTAAAACTTTATCTGAAATATATCGTTTATTGAAAGACGAAGATGAATCTATTGAAATTAGTTTTAATAAAACACAGGTTGTTTTCAGATTTGGCCTAATTTATCTTGTATCAAGATTAATAGATGGTATGTTTCCTAACTATAAACAAGTTATTCCTCAAACTTGCGAAACAAAAATTAATCTTTCAGTAAGGAATTTTCTCGAATCTGTAGAAAGAGCTTCACTATTATCTCATGAAAAAAGCGGTGCCAATATCATTAGAATTCAAGTTGAAAGTACACAATTAAAAATTGACCAAACGACAGAACTAGGTAAAATATCTGAGCAAATAGAAATTACAGCACAAGGAAAAGATGTTATGATCGCCTTTAATGCAAAATTTTTAATCGATGCTTTAAAGGTTATTGATACAGATCAAATTATCTTCGAACTTTCAGGACCCTATAGTCCTGGAGTGATGCGTCCGTTAGACAATCCCAATTACCTTTATCTCGTCTTGCCGGTTAGAATATCATAATTAACTATGAATATTATTAACTTTCATTTAAAAAATTTCCGTAATTATGATGATGAATCTGTAACATTTGTGCCAGGGATTAATATTTTAGTTGGAAATAACGGTCAGGGTAAGACAAATATTATCGAAGGGATTTATTATCTCTTAACCGGAAAGTCATATAGGGTACAAAGGGAACATGAACTTTTAAAATGGGATAAAGAAGATTTTCATCTTTATGGTGATTTTATTGTCAATCACCATAAAATATTCTTAGAGAGTCACTTTCAAGACAGAAAGAAACGAGTGAAAATCAATCACGTTCCATGTCAGCGTTTATCTGATTTTGTAGGAACTATTAACGTTATTTTTTTTTCACCGGATGATCTTATTATGGTAAAAGGCGGTCCTTCGGAACGGCGTCGATTCTTAGATTTGCATATTGCTCAAATACGACCTGGTTATGTAAGGTTACTTAATGCCTATAATAAAGTAATTCAGCAAAAAAGTGCACTGCTTAAGTCATACAATGAAAAATCTTTAAAATCCTCTCAACTGCAGCTTTGGAATATTCAAATTGTAGAGCTGGGGACAAAAATAATTCTTCACCGTGATGAGTTAACAAAACGTATTCTTAAGGTTGCTGATGAAATTTATAAAAATATTACGTCAGAAAAGGAAAAACTCACCATTAGTTATTATGCTTTAGGTAAAAAGAATAGTCAGGATGCAATCAAAGAATTTCCCGATTTATTAAATCAGAAAATGGACCAAGAAATTGATCGTCAAATGGTTCTTGTTGGTCCTCACCGTGATGATTTACAGATATTATTAGATGATAAGCCTGCACGCCTTTATGCTTCACAAGGTCAACAGCGTTCAATGGTTTTAAGTATGAAACTTAGTGAATTAGAGCTGATACACCAAGAAAAAGGGGAATATCCTCTTCTTTTATTAGATGACGTTTTGTCTGAACTTGATAGTTTTAGGAGAAACTATTTAATAAAGTTCATTGAGACTTCACATATACAAACGTTGATAACCATGACAAGTGCTGAGAAACAACTTGAATCTGGTGCTCAGTTTTATGTAGACAAAGGGCATATAAGGAGGAGGGAAGGATAAATGTATTTACATCTTGGTGGTGATATCTTAATAAAAAAAGATATAGTTGTTGCAATTATAGATCTTGAAATTGCAGCTGAAGGCAAAGGCAACAATAAATTTTTAAATAATATAAAAGACAACGATAAACTTGTTTATATTTCCGAACCTGGAAAAGAGAAATCATTAATTATTACAACTGAAAACTACTTTTTGTCACCTATCTCATCAACAACATTATTTAAGCGATCTTTTTCTGTTTTAGATGAGTGATATTTTACAATAGATTATTTAAAACTATTGTGCCACTAAGTATCACTCTTTAAAGAGATAGTTAGTGGTATTTATTCTTAACTAAATTGAAACATAGTTTTATTTAGTGTACAATAATAAGGTTGAAGGTATTATTTGGGAGGAAAAAGCTTTGCAAGATGATACAGATATGAATATTCCAGATCCGGGTGATAGTTACAATGCAGGGCAGATTGAAGTTCTTGAAGGACTGGAAGCTGTACGCAAGCGTCCGGGGATGTATATCGGTTCAACAAGCAGCAGAGGACTTCATCACCTAGTTTATGAAATTGTTGATAATAGTATTGATGAAGCTTTAGCAGGTGTTTGCGATCAAATTGATGTTTATATTCATAACGATAATAGCATTACTGTCATCGATAATGGTCGAGGGATTCCGGTAGATATTCACCCAAAAATGGGGAAACCCACGGTCGAAGTTTGTTTAACAGTATTACATGCCGGCGGGAAGTTCGGCGGAAGTGAGAGTGCTTACAAAGTATCCGGAGGTTTACATGGAGTTGGCCTCAGTGTTGTTAATGCTTTATCAAATTGGCTGATCGTGGAAGTTTCTAAAGGCGGTCATATCTATCACCAAGAATATGCCAAAGGAAAGCCCACAACCGATCTTTTAGATATAGGGACTACAGAGGGAACCGGAACTAAAATAACATTCATGCCAGATCCAGAAATATTTGAAGACACTGTCTATGACTATGATATTTTAGCTCATAGACTTAGAGAGCTATCCTTTTTGAATAAGAGTGTTAAGATTAATTTAAAGGATGAGCGATCCGATATTCAAGAGACGTTTTTTCATACGGGCGGTATTCAAGATTTTGTCTTGTATCTTAATAAAACTAAAGACTGTTTGCACCCTCAGCCCATCTTTATTGAAACCAATAAAGATGGGGTTCAAGTGGAAGTTTGCATGCAATATAATGATAGTTATACCGAAAATCTGTATTCTTATGCCAATAATATTAATACTCAGGAAGGCGGAACTCATGAAGCTGGTTTTAAATCGGCCTTAACACGGGTTATTAATGATTATGCTCGAAAAAATAATATACTAAAATCCTCTGATTCAAATCTTTCTGGCGATGATATCAGAGAAGGTCTAACAGCAGTAGTTTCAGTAAAAGTCCCCGATCCACAGTTTGAAGGTCAGACAAAAACAAAGCTTGGCAACAGTGAAATTCGAGGAATTGTAGATTCATCAACTGGCGAGGGGTTAAGTACTTTTCTAGAGGAAAACCCTACGGTTACCCGTAAATTTATTGAAAAGTCACTTCAAGCTGCAAGGGCAAGGGATGCAGCCCGAAAAGCGCGGGAGTTAACTCGGCGTAAAAGTGCCTTAGAAGGAACTTCACTGCCTGGTAAATTAGCTGATTGTTCCTGGAAAGAACCCGATCTCTGCGAAATGTATATTGTCGAAGGAGATAGTGCCGGTGGTTCTGCCAAACAAGGCCGAGACCGTCGTTTCCAAGCAATTTTACCGCTGAGAGGTAAAATTTTAAATGTTGAAAAGGCCAGATTGGACAAAATATTAGCCAATGCTGAAATTCGAGCGATGATTACCGCCATGGGAACCGGCATATCGGACGATTTTGATATCAGTAAAGCGCGTTATAATAAGCTGATCATTATGACGGATGCCGATGTCGACGGGGCGCATATTAGAACCCTATTATTAACGTTCTTTTATCGCTATATGAAACCTTTACTCGAAAATAACTATGTATATATAGCTCAGCCTCCACTTTTTAAAGTAAAAAAGGGAAGAGATATACAGTATGCTTATTCAGATGCTGAACTTAATAAAATCCTGGACACAATAGGACGGGAGAAAGTTGAGATTCAACGTTATAAAGGTTTGGGAGAGATGAATCCTGAGCAATTATGGGAAACAACGATGGATCCGGCGAAGCGGACAATCTTACAGGTGACCATTGAGGATGCTCTCAGATCAGAAGATATGTTTTCAGTATTAATGGGTGATAAGGTAGAGCCGCGCCGGGAGTTTATTCAGCGGCACGCAAAAGATGTACGTAATTTGGATACTTAAAGGAGTGCTCGTTCATGTCGGATGAAATCCAAGGGGGAAAAGTTCTTCCTGTTGAAATTGCAGATGAAATGCGAAAGTCCTTTATCGACTATTCTATGAGTGTAATAGTTAGCCGGGCTTTACCGGATGTACGGGACGGACTTAAACCGGTTCATCGCCGAATTTTATTTACGCTTCATGAATTAGGTATGACCCCAAATAAACCATACAGTAAATCTGCAAGGCTTGTCGGGGATTGTATGGCTAAATTTCATCCTCATGGAGATAGTTCCATCTATGATGCAGTTGTACGTATGGATCAGGATTTTGCGAGTCGTTATCCTTTAATTGACGGACATGGAAACTTTGGCTCGATTGATGGCGATTCTGCCGCTGCCATGCGTTATACAGAACTTCGGATGGCTAAGATTGCCACCTATATGCTGGCAGATATCGACAAAGATACCATTGATTTTATTCCAAACTATGATGAAAAACAAGAAGAGCCCACTGTATTGCCAGCTAAATTCCCCAACCTATTAGTCAATGGTTCTTCGGGAATTGCTGTTGGGATGGCTACAAATATCCCTCCTCATAATTTGAACGAAGTCATTGATGCTACGGTTGCGATGTTAGACAACCCTGAATTATCGAGTATTGATTTAATGAACTATGTTAAAGGCCCTGATTTTCCCACCGGTGGAACTATCATGGGTTATGATGGCATTAAATCCGCTTATTCAACGGGTAAAGGTTCTATTAAAATTCGGGCTAAAGCAACGATTGAAAGTATGGAAAAGTCCGGTAAGATGAGAATTGTTGTGACGGAAATTCCTTTCTTGGTTAATAAAGCAAGACTCATTGAAAAGATTGCAGAATTAGTACGAGACAAACGACTTGACGGGATTACTGACCTGCGGGATGAAAGTGACCGTTCAGGGATGAGTATTGTTATTGAACTCAGACGAGATGTTAATCCTCAAATTATTTTGAATCAGCTTTATAAGCATACTCAAATGGAAGACACCTTTGGGGTAAATTTGTTGGCACTTGTTAATAATCAACCAAGAGTCCTCACTCTTAAAGATATGATTCATTATTTCATTGAGCACCAAAAAGATGTTATTGTTCGCAGAACGAGATTTGAGCTCAATAAAGCCGAAGCAGAAGCCCATATTGTAGAAGGATTAAGAATTGCCCTTGATCATATTGATGAGGTTATTGAAACAATTAGGTCTTCAGCGGATGAGAGCGAAGCACGAAATAATTTATCAAGCCGTTTCGGATTGAGTGAAAAACAAGCCCAGGCAATTGTGGATATGCGTTTAAAACGTTTAACGGGTTTAGAACGCGACAAATTAGAAAACCAGTACAACGAACTTATGACAACGATATCCTACCTCAAGTCAGTTCTTGCCTCACCTAGTATGGTTATTGAGATTATTAAAAATGAGCTTAAGGAAATCCAAGATAAATTTGGAGATCCACGCAGAACGTCAATTACCGTTGATGTGAGTAAAATGAATATTGAGGATCTTATTGCTGAAGAAGAGGTTGTAGTAACTGTTACTCATTATGGTTATGTTAAGAGATTGCCTTTAAACACCTATAAGAGTCAAAATAGAGGCGGTAAAGGTGTTCACGGGATGGCTACCAAAGAAGAAGACTTTGTCGAACACCTCTTTATTACTTCGACGCACCATTATATTCTCTTTTTCACGTCCCAAGGCAAAGTCTATCGTCTCAAAGCTCACGAAATTCCGGAAGCCAGCCGCACGGGCAAAGGAACGGCTGTGATTAATCTTTTAAGTTTAGGCCAAAATGAAATGATAACGGCTGTCATGGCAATCAAAGAGTTTAGTCCTGATTATTTTTTAATTACAGCCACGAAAAAAGG
>JGI2924J29684_1077128_pt1 | contig 13821 bp, 13 predicted proteins | sample BenlonsequencITS_FD_29684 | JGI IMG/M metagenome (IMG submission 29684)
ATGGGTCTGGCCTATGCCACCTCAGCCCGGGGGGCCTGCCATTTGCGGGCCACCTTTTACAAGCCTGAGCTGGTGGGTATTAGCGACCCCAACACCATTGAGGGCAAGGCAGAGCTGTTTATAGACTATGAAAACCGGCTGACGATTTTTAATACCCAAATTTTGTGCGTATTCTTCAGGGACCTGATCCCCTGGGAAACGCTGGTTGACTTAAATAAAGCATGCACGGGTCTTGATTTAACCAAGGACGATCTGTGGAACATTGCCAACCGGATTATTAACGCCAACCGCCAGTTTAACCTACAGCAGGGTTTGACCAGAGCCGATGATACCCTGCCGCCCAGGTTGTTCAAGGAAAAGCTTAACGATGGCCGGTACAGTATCACTCCGGAAGAATTGAACAAAATGGTGGATGATTATTATCTTTTGCGCGGGTGGTCGGCCTGATTCTAAGGCGCGTTTTTGCCCCAGCGTAGAGCGTTAAAAGGTGCCGGGTGTTGAAAGGTTGAAAATCTTTAATTTTCAACCTTTCAACACCCGGCACCAAGTTTTTAATTAATGCACAGCCAAATTAAATAAAGATTTTGATGCATGAAAATGTTTTGCTAATGTAATCAAGCTGTCTGTGTACTGTATACAGCTGGATGGATATGTGGATTCATGCAGGGCTGCATTAAATTCATGGGCACCTATATATTGTTGCTATAAAAAAACCGCAGATTGATGCCTTTTCTGAAAAATTTAATAATTAGCGCAGCTGGCATTTCTTTTGCTCATTACTATAGTTAACTTTAAATATGTGACAAAGGGGTGCTGAATGTGACTAAGAAAATTAATAACTATGAAATCGTTAAAGGACTAATTGATGCTACTGTAAAGAAAATGAGTTTAAATAGGTCGGTATATAACATTCTCAGTGAACCTCAAAATGTGGTGGAAGTAGCTATTCCGGTGCAAATGGATGACGGTTCGATCAATGTTATTAAAGGTTATCGTTCTCAGCATAATAATGCCCTTGGCCCGTATAAAGGGGGTATCCGGTTCCATCAAGACGTGGATATAGATGAGGTCAAAGCTCTATCAGCTTGGATGACCCTAAAGTGCGCGCTGCTCAATGTTCCGTTCGGCGGCAGCAAGGGCGGTGTGGTGGTGGATCCGCGGGAACTTTCCCCCGGAGAGCTGGAAAGGCTGAGCCGTGGCTATATACGTGCCATATCTCCTATTCTGGGTATGGATATTGATATTCCTGCTCCCGATGTGGGTACTGACGGCAGGGTCATGGGCTGGATGCTCGATGAATTCAGCCGCTACAAGAATTATGGTGAATTTGGTATGATCACCGGTAAGCCTATCATTGTAGGAGGGTCCCTTGGCCGGGTTGAGGCCACTTCCCGCGGTGCTATGTTTATTATCCGTGAGGCCGCAAGGGCCATGGGCATTAATATGAAGGGTGCGGAAGTTGTGGTGCAGGGGTTCGGCAATGTGGGCGGAAATGCCGTAAAAATACTGCACGAGGTGGGCTGTCGCATTTTGGCGGTAAGTGACGTATACGGTGGCGTGTATAACCCCAAAGGTTTGGATGTCCCGTCCCTGCAAGAATACTATGCACAAAATGGTACTTTGAAAGATTTCCCTGGAAGCCAGAACATCGGCAATAAAGAACTGCTTACACTAAAGTGCGACATACTGGTGCCGGCGGCCGTAGAAAATCAAATTACCGGACAAAATGCCGCTAATATTAACGCTAAAATTGTTGCTGAAGCAGCCAACGGACCCACAACACCGGATGCGGACAAAATTTTGGCTGAAAGGAAAATTCTTGTGCTGCCCGATGTGTTGACCAACGCTGGTGGTGTAACTGTTTCTTACTTTGAGTGGGTGCAAAACCGTTATGGTTATTACTGGAGTGAGGATGAAGTTAACGATAGGTTGGAAAGAAAGATGGTAGAAGCTTTTAATACTATTTATTCACTATACCGGAACCGAAAAGATGTGGATATGCGGGGTGCGGCATATATGGTGGCCATCGAACGTATCTATGAGGCCATGCGTGTCAGAGGCTGGCTGGGACACCAGGTGCAACCCGAAGTGAAGCGGGAAGTAAAATTTGCTTAATAAGCTGCCAACGCCGCCGGCCGGTATCACATGAGCCGGTGCCGGTAGACTTTGGTGCCGGGTGTTGAAAGGTTGAAAATCTAAGATTTTCAACCTTTCAACACCCGGCACCTATCAAGGCGACTGAATAACCAACAACCAACAAAAAAAGCAAGGGTAATCTATTTGCTAATCTGTCAAAATTAACGGTGTAACCGTTTGTTTTGAGGTAAAGCCTCTTTCGCCTTTAGAGGCGGGGCCTTAAGGCGATTTATAATAGAGATCCTTTTTATGTCGGCCCGTTCTTTTCGGGCCGATTTTTTTAATTTTAAATGCCACATCCGTTAATTTCAGGTGTTTGTACTGCAACTGCGGCATTTGCTATAATGTAAACAAAGCGAATAACTAACGAAATGGGCCTGTGGGAGGGAAATCATGCAGCATAAGGTTAGTCATGGAGTAATCACCACTGATGCCGGGGGACGAATAGTCATGTGCAGCGATGCGGCCGGGGAATTATTGGGCTTTAGTCATCGCCACGTCACAGGGCGGGTGATTAATGAGATTATGCCGGACTGCGGGCTTACTGATCTAGTGTTATCGGAAAGGGAAACCCGGGAGGAAAGAATTACGATGTCCGGCCGGTCACTGGTAGTGAGTCGCACAATTGTGCAAAACAACGGCCGCCCTGAGGGCTCTATATTCATCTTGCAGGATGTATCAGAGAATGTAAAACAAAAAGATGAAATACAGAGTTTGCGGGAGGCTAAAAACGAGCTGGAGGCCATATTTGATGCCTCATTTGACGAAATATTTGTCATTGACGGCCAGGGCCTGGTTGTGAAAATTAGTAATGCAGGCATACCTTATTATGGGGTGGATACTCAACAGATGATCGGACAAAACGTGCTTGAGCTGGAAAAACAAGGTTTAATTAAACCTTCGGTTGCTCGTTTAGTCTTCGAGAAAAAAGAACGGGTTACCATTACTCAAAAAACCGGTGCCGGCAAGGAATTAATTGTCACGGGCAACCCGGTTTTTGATGAGCAGGGCAATATATTGCGCATAGTGGTCAACTCCAGGGAAGTTTCAGAATTGGCCAGATTGCGCAAACGATTATTCGAGACAGAACAGTTGGCTGATGCGTATCGCAAGCAGGTTATGCAGTTGGAAAGTGATAAAAAAATTAATAAGGAAATTGTTGCCTCCAGCCCGGAAATGATAAAAGTTTTGGATATGGTGGACAAAGTGGCCAGGGTGGACAGCACAGTTTTGATTACAGGTGAGTCTGGAGTGGGTAAAGGTGTAGTGGCCAGCAGAATTCATAAGCTGAGCAGTCGCAATGATGGTCCCTTTGTGTCCATTAATTGCGGGGCCATCCCCGAGAATTTATTGGAATCGGAATTGTTTGGCTATGCTCCGGGTGCCTTTACCGGTGCGCAAAAGGGCGGCAAAAAAGGCTTGATTCAAATTGGTGACGGCGGCACGGTATTCCTGGATGAGGTTGGGGAACTGCCGTTAAACCTCCAGGTCAAGCTGCTGCATGTCATTCAACAGCGTTGTGTGCTGCCGGTTGGCGGCACAGTCCCAATCAATGTAAATGTAAGGTTTATTGCAGCCACCAACCGTAATATAAAAGATATGGTAGCCGAGGGTTCTTTTAGGGAGGATTTGTATTACAGACTTAATGTTATCCCGCTGGATATACCACCGCTGAGGCAGCGCCCCCAGGATATCCTACCGCTGCTTGAGTATTACCTTGATGTAATAAATAAAAAATACGATATGCTGAAAAAACTGCACCCGGAAACTGTGGATATACTACAGCGGTATAGCTGGCCCGGCAATGTTCGGGAAGTGGAAAATATTATAGAAAGGCTGGCGGTAACCTCTGAGCTGGTGGAGATAAAGCCATCTTGCTTGCCTGATTATGTGCTTAATCAAATAAGTAAAAAGGATAATAAAATTTATGTGCCCGACCTGTGTAATATGGAGGAGGCTGTGTATGAGGTTGAAAAACAGCTGATATCAAGGGCCTATAAAACGTATGGCAACACTTATTTAATGGCCGAGGCGTTGGGGATTAATCAATCCACCGTGGTCAGGAAAATGAAAAAGTACCTGTCCATACCCAGGCGTAAGCCCGGTCCCAGTAAAGGTTTGCGTCAATCATAATTTGCAGTGTGCGGGCACTTTTGCCCGCCACTGCCAAAAATTGCGGGACTAAAAAGTCCACATAATAAACCAACGCTGAAGGAAAAGAATAATTAGCGGAGAATCTTTTTTAAGTAAGGCAATTTGCAGGCTTTGATATAGTTTTTTTTCTTAACAAATGAACATATTACCATGATCATAGTCATACATTTTTGGGTAGAGAACTGAGGGTCTGCAGTGACAAGTACATGCCGTCACAATTAAATAAAATTTGACAATATGAGCAAAATAAAATTACAAAAAGTGCAGATCACCCTGGAGGAATACTATCTTTTTTGTAGAAATGTATTCATTAGCGAAAATGTAAAATGCACGACACTAAAATGTATTTCATGCGACATTTTTCGCGAAATGTAAGGCGTGGTAATTGTGGAAGAACCAAAAAACAAGAAAAACGGTGCGCTAACAGCCATAGCTGTGACCACAACCATTGGCACCGAGCTGGCCATTACTACCCTGTTGGGGTTTTATGGCGGTAGGTTGCTGGATGACAAGCTGGGTACCGAACCCTGGTTTTTGGTGGCGGGCGTTTTAGCAGGCGTAGCTGCGGGTATCATGAGCATTGTTAAAACCATGCAGCGTTTTTTTAAATAGCATTCACCGTGTGAGGGGGCGATGAGGTTGCAGAGACCTGCACCCATACGCAATATAGATCAACAGTTAACACGCACTAAAAGATTTATGATCCTGGTTATCATACTGACCTTGCCGGGCTTAATTATTAACCCCGGGGATACATTGATTCTGGGTTTCATTGTGGGCGGTATTTTTGGTATTATCAACTGTATTCTATTGGTAAAAAGAATGAATTCGCTTATGGAATTGATGAAGCAAACGGACATCAATCAAAAAAGGGCCAAGGCATTTATGAGGGCCGGTTTCTACCCCCGCATGGCACTTATAGTAGGTATCATTGCTCTGGCCGGTCGGGTTGATTTTTTGAGCATTTACGGTGTGGGTGCCGGGCTTCTAGTGCCCACTGTTATAACGGTGGTGGATGCCAATTTAGCACTATACCGTTATTATACGGCGCGTGATGCCGTTGATAAAATATAAAGAATAAAATTTATTAGGGAAAGGGGTGAGAGAGAGTTGTCTGCAGCCGCAGGTCACGAAGCAAGTAAAGACATCCTGGCCGTAGTGCACGAGAATTTGAATGTATGGGGGTTCCCCCATGACGCAGTGAATTTCGGGTTCGGAGCCATGAACCTGAAAACCCTGGTCATGACCTGGATAGTTATGGGGCTGATTGTTATTTTCACTGTTGCTGCCACCCGTAACATGCAGTTAAAAAGACCCGGTAAGTTGCAATTAATGGTGGAGGAAATGTTCCAGTTTTTAAGGGGTCTGGCCTATGAAAATTTGGACCCCAAGAAGGGTGCCAGCCTGATGTGCCTTTTGTTTAGTTTATTTCTATTCCTCCTATTTAGTAACCTCTGGGGCCTAATACCCACCATGATGTCGCCCACGGCGGATGTCAATACCACGCTGGGTATGGCGCTGTTTGTGTTTATACTGGTTCAGGTGCTGGGACTGTATTACCGCAAGCTTGGTTATTTCAAGCACTTTTTTGAACCATTTGTATTTTTCCTGCCCATTGTTCTCGTTGAAGAATTGTCCAAGCCTTTAACGCTGGCCTTCCGTCTTTACGGTAATATTTACGCAGGTGAGGTGCTAATTGCGGTGTTACTGGGGCTTATACCCCTGACCGCCACCATTTTCGGCGGGTTCCTGGCGTCGGTGATTTGGCTGTCATTCAGTATTTTCGTTGGCTTTATCCAGGCATTTATTTTTACTATGCTGACCATTGCTTATGTATCCCAGGTAACTGCTGAACATCACTAACCCTAATGTTTTTTAATTAGCTGATATCTCAATTAAAGAATAGAGATATGCCACCATAATTTATGTTTTAAAATTTGGGTGAAAGGAGGGGAAAAGTATGGAATTAGCAGCTGCTGCTGCAATCGGTACTGCTCTGGCCGTGGGTTTGGCTTCTATCGGCGCCGGTATTGGTGACGGTCTTGTAACTGGTAAAACTGTAGAAGCTACTGCCCGTCAGCCTGAACTCAGAGGTAGCCTGATGACCTTAATGTTCATTTCCGTAGGTTTGATCGAGGCGCTGCCCATTATCGCCGTCGTTATCGCGTTCATTTTGATGGGTAAAATGGGCTAAGTCCTATCAAGGCTTAAGGGATGCTGTGGCGAAAGGCGGCATAGCGGGTCTTGGTCTGTACAAGCGCCAAACCTGCTATCGCCTTCCTTTTGTTCACGGACTAGAGGAAGGAGGGTAATTTTTTTTGGATGCCATTGTTCAGGTTTTAAATATCAATAATACATTGGTGGCGCAAGTTTTCAACTTTATCATGTTACTCATCTTCCTTCGCGTTGTTGTATATCCGCATATTGTAAAAATGCTAGAAGACCGGCAAAACTTTATCGCCAATAATGTGGCCGCTGCCGAAGAGGAAAGAAAACAAGCGGAGTTACTGCACAAGCAGTATTTGGATGAATTGCAAAAGGCCAAAAACGAAGCCCAGAGCATCGTTCAAAAAGCCAGTAAAGCCGCTGAAGAACAAGCCCATGAGATCATTGAGGCGGCCAAGGCGGAATCCAACCGTATTAAAGAATCTGCCTTGCAGGATATAAACAGGGAGAAGGAGAAGGCTGTTGCAGAATTGCGCGACCAGGTGGCTACTCTGTCTATTCTGGTGGCCAGCAAAGTTGTTAGCGAAAAAATAACCGCCGACATGCAGCGCGGTATGATTGATGAGTTTATTAAAGAGGCAGGGGATCTGCCATGCTAAGAGGGGCTGTAGCCGGGCGCTATGCCGAAGCGCTTTATGAAATTGCGGTGCGGGAAAATCTTGTAGATCAGCTGGAGTCGGAACTAAAAGCCGTGAACAAGGTAATTAATGAATCCGAGCCACTGAGAAAAGTAATTATCCATCCCCGTATTACTGCCAACGAGAAAAAAGAGGTGCTGGCCAACTTATTTAAAGACCGCATTTCTGAAATCACGATGAATTTTCTCGGCTTCGTAGTGGATCGCCAGCGTGAAGCCTACCTGGCGGATATTACTGAATATTTTACCGGACTGGCCAATAAAGCCCGTAACATCAGCGATGTTCAGGTAACTTCAGCAGTGGAACTTACCAAAGAAGAGAAGAAAAACATGGCTGCCGCTATGGCCAAAAGCACTGGCAAAAAAGTCAGACTTACCTATAACGTTGATAAGAAACTGCTGGGCGGAGTGGTGGTTCGTATCGGTGACAAGGTTATCGATGGTAGCGTGCGCACTCGCTTGCAAACCCTGCGCGAGCACCTCAGACAAATAAGTTAAAAGTGGATAGGGGTGAAACAGTAGATGAATTTGCGACCTGAAGAGATCAGCTCGATCATTCGGCAGCAAATCGAAAAATATAAAGCCGAAATTGAGGTCAGTGACGTTGGCACAGTCATCCAGGTGGGTGACGGTATTGCCAGGGTTTACGGACTGGAAGAATGTATGGCCAGTGAGCTGCTGGAATTTCCCGGCGGTACAATGGGCATGGCGCTGAACCTGGAAGAAGACAATATCGGCTGCGTGCTCATGGGACCCTACACCCACATTAAGGAAGGCGACACTGTTAAGCGTACCGGCCGGATTATCTCCGTGCCCGTAGGCGACGCCTTGATTGGCCGTGTGGTTAACCCGCTGGGTCAGCCAATTGACGGCCTGGGCCCCATCAATAGTGATAAATTCCGCCCGGTTGAGCGTATTGCTCCCGGTGTTATTGAACGTAAATCAGTGCACGAGCCGCTGCAAACCGGTCTTAAAGCTATCGACTCCATGATTCCCATCGGCCGTGGCCAGCGGGAATTGATTCTTGGCGACCGCCAAACCGGTAAAACTGCTGTTGCGGTAGACGCCATTATTAACCAAAAAGGTAAAGATGTTATCTGCATTTACGTTGCTGTAGGTCAAAAGAACTCCACCGTGGCCAACGTGCAGCAGAGGCTCAAGGACACCGGAGCTATGGATTACACTATCATCGTATCCGCCACTGCGTCCGAACCGTCACCGCTTTTGTTTATCGCTCCCTTTGCCGGTGCAGCCATTGGCGAAGAGTTTATGGAGCAGGGCAAGCACGTGCTGATTGTTTACGATGACCTGACCAAGCAGGCTGCCGCTTACCGTGAACTTTCCCTGCTGCTGCGCCGTCCGCCCGGACGTGAAGCTTACCCGGGTGACGTTTTCAACCTGCACTCGCGTTTGCTGGAACGTGCATGTAAGCTGAGTGATGACCTGGGAGCCGGTTCCATGACCGCGCTGCCCATTATTGAAACCCAGGCCGGTGACGTGTCGGCCTATATTCCCACAAACGTTATTTCCATTACCGATGGTCAAATATACCTGGAGCCCGACCTCTTCTACGCCGGTGTACGCCCTGCTGTTAACGTGGGTATCTCGGTATCCCGGGTGGGTGGTGCGGCTCAGATTAAAGCTATGAAACAGGTAGCCGGTACTCTGCGTTTGGACCTGGCCCAGTACCGTGAACTGGCTGCGTTTGCCCAGTTCGGTTCAGACCTGGATAAATCAACCCAGGCTCGTTTAACCCGCGGTGAGCGCATGGTGGAACTGCTCAAGCAAGACCAGTACGTACCTATGGATGTGGAAGATCAAGTTATCTCTATTTTCGCGGCTGCTCGTGGCTTCCTTGATGACCTGCCGGTGGAAAAAGTACTGCCGTTTGAAGCAGGCTTAATTAAGTTTGTTAAGGCCAATAAAGCCGATGTTCGCAAAGAGCTAAGCGAAAAGAAAGAAATCACCAAGGATCTCGAAGAAAAACTAAAAGCTGCAATTAAGGAATTTAAAGGCAGCTTTATCGCTTAAGCACCCGACGAAAGTAATAGCGAGGTGGTGAAAAAGTAGATGGCTAGTTTGCGCGACCTGCGGCGTCGTATTAAGAGTATCAGCAGTACCCAGAAGATTACCAAGGCCATGAAGGCGGTGGCTGCAGCTAAAATGCGGCGCGCCCAGGACAATGTGCTGGCTGCCAGGCCCTTCGCACGGCGGGTGCGAGATGTACTTGGCAGGGTTGGATCCGCTTCCGTAGGAATGAAGCACCCATTACTTGCCGTACGCGAGCCGCAAAAGGTAGCTTATATTGTAGTGACCGCGGACCGCGGCCTGTGCGGAGGCTTTAACGCCAATGTTCTTAAAATGGGCGTTCAGGAGACAAAGAATCGCCAGAACGTTGAAATTATAACTCTTGGTCGTAAAGGTAGGGATTTTTTCCGTAACCGTGGCTACAACATTGCGCAGCAATATGTTGGCATTGGCGATGCTAACCCGAGCCTGACCAATGAAGTTGCCAGGTTTGTCATAGACAAATATACGGCCGAAGAATATGATGAAGTTTATTTGATTTACAGCCAGTTTGTAAACGTGCTGGTACAAAAACCCGTGGTGCAGAAGATTCTGCCAGTTGAACCCCCGGAAGGGGAGGCCGACGAAAAGAAAGTGGATTACATTTTCGAGCCTGATGCGGAAAATATTATGGGCAGCTTATTGCCTATGTATATTCAGAATTCGCTGTTCCAGGCATTGCTGGAAACCAATGCCGGATTCTACAGCGCCCAGATGACGGCTATGGATAATGCCACGAAGAATGCTGCGGACATGATTGAAAGGCTGACGCTTTCCATGAACCGTGCCCGTCAGGCCGCCATTACCACGGAAATATCCGAGATTGTCAGCGGCGCTGCCGCTCTCGAGTAAGCGGGGCGGGGGTTCCGTACGGTAGCCAGTATAAGGAAAGGGGACACATCTTCTAAGGAAGGGTGACACACCCCAATTAAAAAAGGTGATACACCCCTTCGGGGTATGACCCTTAATGGATAATGTCCCCAACTGAAGAATGTCTCCAATTGAAGAATGTCCCCGACAATTGAAGGCAAAGGAGGTACGGAATAGTTAATGGCTAACGTAGGTGAAGTAGTACAGGTCATTGGCGTGGTGGTGGACATCCGTTTCCCGCCCGGCCAGGTACCTGATATTTATAACGCTGTTAAAATAACCAGCGAAAAAGAAGATGTATTCGGCAGAAAAATAAATCTTACCCTTGAAGTTGCCCAGCACTTGGGCAACAATATAGTCCGTTCCGTAGCCATGTCCACCACCGATGGTTTGGTGCGCGGCATGAAAGCTGAAGACCTGGGTAAACCGATCAGTGTTCCTGTGGGTAACCCGGTGCTCGGCCGCATGGTGGACGTGCTTGGCAGGCCCATTGACGGCAAAGGCGATATTAAAAGTGAAGGTGAATACCCCATTCACCGGCCGGCCCCCCCGCTGGTGGAACAGTCCACCAGGACGGAACAGCTGGAAACCGGTATCAAAGTTATCGACCTGATGGTGCCGTTCCTCAAGGGTGGTAAGGTTGGTATGTTCGGTGGTGCCGGTGTGGGCAAAACCGTTATCGTTATGGAGCTTATTAATAACATTGCCAGTCAGCACGGTGGTATCTCGGTGTTTGCCGGCGTGGGTGAGCGTACCCGCGAAGGCAACGACCTTTATAATGAAATGACTGAATCCGGTGTTATGCCGAAAACCACCATGGTGTTCGGCCAGATGAACGAGCCCCCCGGGGTGCGTCTCCGGGTTGCTCTGACCGGTCTGTGCATGGCTGAGTACTTCAGGGACGAGCTGGGCTCCGATACACTGCTGTTCATTGATAACATCTTCCGTTTTACCCAGGCCGGTTCCGAGGTTTCGGCTCTGTTGGGCCGGATGCCTTCCGCCGTGGGTTACCAGCCAACACTGGCCACTGAGATGGGCCAGATGCAGGAGCGGATTACATCAACCAAGCAAGGTTCGGTTACCTCCGTGCAGGCCGTTTACGTGCCCGCCGACGACTTGACCGACCCTGCGCCGGCAACCACATTTGCTCACTTGGACGCCACCGTTGTGCTGTCCCGTCAGATCTCCGAGCTGGGCATTTACCCGGCTGTGGACCCCCTGGACTCCACGTCCAGGATTTTGGACCCCAACGTCATCGGCCAGGAGCACTATGAAACAGCCCGTGGCGTGCAGCTGGTACTGCAGCGTTACAAAGAGCTGCAGGATATCATCGCCATCCTGGGTATGGAAGAATTATCAGACGATGACAAATTGACTGTGGCCCGGGCCAGGAAACTGCAGCGTTTCCTCTCCCAGCCGTTCCACGTGGCGGAAACTTTCACAGGTTATCCCGGTGCATATGTATCACTGAAAGACAGTATCCGTGGATTCCAGGAAATCCTGGACGGTAAACACGATGAGCTGCCTGAGGATGCGTTCTACATGGTAGGCACCATTGAGGAGGCAGTAGCCAAGGCCAAACGTCTGGCAGGAGAAGGTGCATAAGCATGGCGGAAGAAAAACTGCAGCGGTTGGAAATTGTCACACCCCAAAAAAAGACATACAGCCAGGACATCCGTTTTGTGGTACTGCCCGGCACCGAAGGTGAACTGGGTGTTTTACCCGAACACGCGCCGCTGGTCAGTGCCTTAAAAACAGGTCTGGCTCGTGTGCACCATGAAGGAAAAGTATTAAAAATAGCCGTCAGCGGCGGCTTTGCAGAGATACGCAACAACAAGGTAACCGTTTTGGCCAATGCCGCCGAGCGGGAAGACCAAATTGACGTCGAGCGTGCCCAGGCCGCCAAAGAACGAGCCGAACAGCGTCTGTCCGCTGGAGGCCAGGACATCGACGTAATTCGAGCCGAAGCCGCCCTAAAGAGGGCACTCAACCGCCTTAAGGCCGCAGGCCAATAAGGGGTCAGGCTTTAACTTTAATAAACTAACTGTCGTAACGATATATTGCAATAATATATCGTTACGCGTAAATTAACGTGTTTAAGATTAACTTATAAAAAAGCGCTTTGGGAATTCGGTAAATGCCGATTTCCCAAGCGTTTTTTTTTGCCACTTTGGTGCCGGGTGTTGAAAGGTTGAAAGGTTGAAAGTTGAAAGTTGGTACTCAAGCACAGGGGAAGCAAGAGAAGAACCGTACCCCTGCTTCCCCGTTAACACACAAAAATTTGGTATGTGCTATGTATAATTTGGTAACAATAGGGAATAGGGACTTATTGCAATGGAGGGATACGGTGAAAAAGTTGTATATTCGGGGTGGCAGGCCCTTATCCGGTACAGTGCGGGTTAGTGGTTCTAAAAATGCTGTGCTGCCAATCATTGCAGCCTGCCTGCTGTCTACCTCACCGTGTACCCTGGAAGATATTCCGAATCTGGCCGATGTGGATACAATTTGTCTTGTGCTGGAACACCTGGGTGCCCAGGTAAAAAGAGACGGTACGACACTGGTGATTATTCCACCTCAAAAACCAAAAACCGAGGCACCTTATGAGTTTGTAAGACAAATGAGAGCATCGTTTCTGGTAATAGGACCGTTGCTTGCCCGTACCGGTTTAGCGTCCATTTCATTGCCAGGGGGATGTGCCATAGGAAGCAGGCCCGTAGACTTGCATCTGAAAGGCCTGCATATGCTGGGGGCCCGCATTGAGCATGGCTATGGCAGCATTCGTGCCGAAGCTGGAAAGTATGGATTGCGTGGCAACCGCATCTACCTGGACTTTCCCAGCGTGGGGGCAACCGAAAATATCATTATGGCTGCCTCTTTGGCCGAAGGGCAAACGGTAATTGAAAATGCCGCTGAGGAGCCGGAAGTAGTGGATTTAGCTAATTTTATTTGCGCCATGGGGGGCAAAATTAAAGGTGCCGGCACCAAAGTGGTAAAAATTACCGGCGTGCGCGAACTAAAAGGGGTTACCCACACTGTTATACCCGACCGTATTGAGGCAGGTACCTATCTTGTGGCCGGAGCAATCACTGGTGGTAATATTCTTGTGGAAAACGTTATTGCCGATCATGTAAAACCGGTTTTAGCCAAGCTGTTGGAGATGGGCATAGACGTATATGAAGAACAGGACGGGTTACGAGTCATCGGCCGGAAAGATTATAGAGCTGTGGATGTCAAAACTATGCCCTATCCGGGTTTTCCCACCGACATGCAGCCTCAGATGATGGCACTGATGACCTGTGCCAGAGGAACCAGCATCATTACTGAAACTGTGTTTGAAAACAGGTTTATGCACATCAGCGAGCTGAAGCGCATGGGGGCGCGAATCAAAACGGTAGGCCGTAATGCAGTTATACAGGGTCCAGTAGCTTTAAGCGGGGCCTCAGTCAAAGCCACCGACCTGCGGGCCGGAGCGGCCCTGGTACTGGCTGGCCTATGCGCCGAGGGTAACACAGAGGTGAGCAATATTTATCATATCGAGCGAGGTTATGAAAACCTTTTGGGCAAGCTGCAAAGCCTTGGCGCTGATATCTGGGGGCAGGCGTAAAGAAAAGCAAAAGGGGCTGCAAGCCGGGAGGCAGAGAGGAAGCAGGGGGGACGGTTCTAAATTTGGCAATCGGAAGTTTTGCTCAATACTACTATCTTAATTTGGGAAAGCACTATCTAGTTAGAAA
>JGI2924J29684_1077125_pt1 | contig 13820 bp, 13 predicted proteins | sample BenlonsequencITS_FD_29684 | JGI IMG/M metagenome (IMG submission 29684)
CCCCAAGCCCCCGCAGCAGGGGGCCGAAGGTGAACCGGCCTTCTGCTGCGGTAAAGAGGTATCGTTTCACCCGATACCACTGCCAATCGTAACGGACATTTCCCGAAATCCTGGAAAAGACGAAAATCAATAGCCCGGAAAAAAGAAGAAAAAGCACGGTTTCTTTCAGGAGATGCTTCCTCGAATCCATGGAACCAGTATCACAGGAAGAGGAAATTGCCGCAAGAGGGGATTACCCTACTGTTTTTGTAAAAAAAGAACATTGCGGTCCGCTTCGGCCTTGAGAATTTCAAAACCGAAGTGATCTGCGACATATTCCATGCTCTTCTTTGTGTAAAAAGAAACGTGAGTGAAATCCTGGCGATAGTACCAATCGACAAAATTGATCGTTTCCCGAAAAAAGCTTGTCATGATGCCAAGGATGCCGCCTGGCCGCAGCAGCTGTGCCATACGGGAAAACTCTTCCTTCGGCCGGTGAAAGTGTTCTGCTACCTCGCAGCAGGTGATGAAGTCGTACCGATGCTCTAAGACTGATTGTTCCGGGAAAAAGAAGGGATCGTAGCATGCTATCGACATACCCTTTTGTTCAAGCAACTTGGCCAGGACGGGGACCGGGCCACAGCCGTAATCGAGTCCGCCGGCCCCGGCGTTGAGGAGACGGCAAAGGGGATCGGCCAAGCGCCTGAGAAAGGCGAGGTAAGCTTCGTCTGTGGGGCGGTTTTGATGGAGCGCATAGCGTGAACGTTCGGCTTCCGGTTGAGGCAGGGTCGCAGGATCGAGGAAGATGGTCGAACAGAAATAACATCGGTAATAGCGTCCCATTTTATCTTCAGAGAAAATCTTGCAAGGGGAATGCCCGCACAAAGGGCAGGGCTGTAGATCATCCATACAGGCGGAAAGCCTATCGAAAAGAGGTTCCGTAATCAAGACGGGTAGCGGCCGAACTTTTTTTCCGGTAGAGTAGTATGTTGTATGGATATCAGAATTAAAGATCTATCGGTAAACGAATTGTATCAAAGCTCTGTTCTGCAGCAAACACGCTTCTGGTCTCTGGTTAAGGCCCGTCAGGGGATAGCCTCCCGTGTCTTCGAGCTTTCTGTTCGAAAAAGCGACGGTTCACTCGATAAGGAGACCCTCCTTTTGCTCCACCGCAGGCTTTCGGATGATGTCTCTGTCGCCTATGTTCCCTATGGACCTGAGATCCTTCCCGAACAGGAGGAAGAAGGGATACTGCTTGAAGAGCTTTCCGAAGGGCTGCGCAGCCACCTGCCGGAGACCTGTGCCTTTCTCCGATTTGATCTGAAGTGGGAATCCCCCTGGGCCCGTGACAGCGATTTTTTCGACCCTGAAGGAAACTGGTTGGGGCCTCCCAAGAAGAAAAGTCAGGAGCTGCGAATCAATTTCGCCACCCGGAATTGGAATCTGCGGAAGGCAAATACCAACATTCTCCCCACTAATACCATCTTTCTCGATTTGCGCAAAAGCGAACAGACCCTTATGGCGGAAATGCGCCCGAAGACCCGTTACAACATCAGACTCGCCGAAAGGAAAGGGGTGACGGTGAGAGTCGGCGGTTTTGACGACCTTCCGATCTGGAACGATCTATACAGCCAAACCTGCCGGCGCAACAGGTTATTCCACCACCGGGAAACTCATTTTAAGGATCTGCTCGGAATCGACCGATCGATATTTGATTCGAATACCGGAGTTCGTTTTTTAATTGCCCAGGCTGAAAAAACGCCACTGGCCGCCATGTTTCTCGTTTTTTCCGGAAAACGTGCCACCTACCTTTATGGAGCCTCTGCCTCGGTCAAAAGAAACCTCATGGCGACCTATGCCCTTCAATGGCGTGCGATACAGGAGGCCAAGGCCGCCGGTTGTCTTGAATACGACCTTTTCGGCGTCTCTCCTTCAGCCGATCCCTCTCATCCGCTCTACGGCCTCTACCGCTTCAAACGAGGCTTCGGCGGTGAGCTCTACCACCGCATGGGCTGCTGGGATTATCCCCTTGATGAGAACGACTATGAGTCCTGCGCCGCCGCTGAAATGAATAGCCAGGGCTACCATCTGCGGTAAAACCCTTGCGTCATCTGGATTACGACCGGAAAGTACGGAGGCGAAGATAAAGAGAAGCTGGAACCTGCTTGATTTCTGATTTGAGGGGTCGTGCTTTCCGTGTGTCCCAAATGTGGATAATTGTAGAAGAAATTACTTGACAGCCGTAACAATATAATTTATTAATTAACTTAAAAAATAAAAGGAGTAGAAATGGCTGATTATCCGGCTACGCGTATGCGAGATAACAATCGTAAACGGGTCTTTGAATTTATTCGTAGGAAAAAGCTTGTCACTCGAACGATGATTCAGAAGGAAATATCTGTCAGTTCTCCCACAGTCATGAAGATTGTAAAATTCTTTGAGGAAAAAGAAATATTGAAGGTCTTGGGGGAATTAACAAAGGAAGGCCCAGGCAGGAAATTGGAACAACTGCAATTCAATCCTCAGGCTGCGTATGCACTGGGAATTCTTTTTGATGGTCAGTATCTGCGTATTGGAATAGTTTCCCTTGGTGGTGAGATCATCTTTTCGGATGTGCGGTATTATGACAGGCTTGATAGCATCGGATCGATATCGGCAGAATTCTTGCTTCCCATAATTGGCGAAATTTTGGATAAATCTAACATACCAACTTCGAAGGTTCTTGGGGTTGGTATGGCAATCCCGAAGATCGCTGATTCTGAATCGGAAAATATCCATACCTTTTACAATCCGGATATACGGTACCCGTATCATGAAGTCTCGAAAAGTATATGCGATATCTTTGGTTTTCCTCTTTTTGTTGAGAATGATGTTAATGCAGAAGCGATAGGGGAGTTTTTCTTACGAAATTTGCCGGTTGATGCGGACTTAGGATATATATCCCTTGGGACAGGCTTGGGTTCTGGTCTTATACTGGACGGTTCCATCAGACGCGGTTTCCATTTTTCAGCTGGGGAAATAGGCCATATGCTGACAAGCAAAGAAGATGGAGTCGTACAGATCGAAGACTTGGTTGGTTTAAGGGCCCTTCAGGAGATTTGGAGGTTTAAATCACCCGAGGATTTAAACAACGTCAGCAAAGATATCAAGCAGGAAATTATTAGTTATCTGGTAGATAACCTCAGTGTGAGCTTAGCAAATATTATTGCCTTACTAGATATCGATCTCATGGTTTTAGGCGGAATAACTGCCCAGATTCTGGGCGATGATCTTATTGAAGCGATGTGCCGCCGTACCTCGGAGCTCCTCAGGTTCAATGTTGATTTACGTGCTTCGGCCTCATCTGAGGCAGGGATTATTGGATCGGCAATGATGGCAATAGACAATTCGTTCACAATGTTTCTGAAAGAGTCTCTGGCAGGTAATAACTGATAGCGTTGTTAACGCTTATGAAAATAAAAGAAAAGGCAGGTTTGTTATGGAAAGAAGAGGGAAAGTTGGGGTAATGGTATGTGTTATGCTACTGTTATTATCTCCTGTAATGGTTTTCTGTGCGGGGACTCAAGAGGCAAAAGATGCTTCTGCCCCTGTTGAAATCAAGGTCCTTTCTCCTTATGTGGGCACACATTCTGCAGCTGAATTTTTTGACTGGGCGTTAAAGGAATTTTCAGACACTCACCAGGGAACGATTAAGGTGAATGTTGAGGAAGTCCCCGGTGAGCAGAATTACGTGGATAAAATTAAGGTTTTATTATCTACCGATAAACTACCTGATGTTGTGTTCTCAAGTTACAATTTGTTGGACCTTTGTGTTGAAGCTGGAAAAACTGTAGACTTAACACCTTATTTAGATGCAGACCCTGTGTGGAATTCAGGCTTTGATCCTGCAACACTAGCATATAACACCTTTGATAATAAAGTCATGGGAGTAGCTTATTTTAAGCGCTTAATTGGTTATTATTACAATAAAGAACTTTTTCAGAAAGCTGGTATCAAAAAGCCTGCTGAAACATGGAGTGAGTTTTTTCAGCAGCTTGATATGCTCAAAAATGCGGGAATTACTCCTCTCTCTCTTGATACAGGTGATTCAGGCTGGATTACCTCTCTCTGGTTGAGCTCATTGGTTGGCACGAGTGGAAAAGTTGGTAATGATTTTATGAATAGGCAGCAGCCCGTTAATTATGAGTTTCCAGAGTTTATTAAAAGTGTTGCCTCTATTCAAAAATTCTTTCAGAACTATACCACTGGTGATGCTGTTGGGGGAAAGTACGAAAATGGAGCCGTGAATTTTTTCAGCGGCCGAACAGCGATCATCGCCAATGGGACCTGGATGGTGAAAGACTTTTCTGATCCCAATAAGGCCCCGGAAGGCTTTGCCGATAAAGTTGGTATTGCTATATATCCTGAAGGCGGGGTGTTTATGTCCGCCGCGAAGGGAGCTTTTTGCTGTTCAAAAACCAAAAGTAAGGCAGATGCAGCTGTTGAATTTCTTAAGTTTCTCACAAAGCCAGAGACACAGCAGCACTACTTCGAATTGACGGGAGAGTCACCAGAGTCTCCAAAAGTGGAAATGACAGATGTAATTAAGGAAAAATATCCCCTTGTAGCAGATTTATTTCGACTCTCAAAAGATGCAAAATATTTTTATCAATATCCTCAGGCGGCATGGTATGCAAATGTTACCGACCAACTTTCGGTATTGTATCCTTTGCTTGCAAATGGTTCTCTTTCACCGGAAGATTTTGCTAGAAAACTGACAGAAACTGCAAAGAATAATTAATGTGAGTATACCCCACCTGTCCTGCTATTGCTTATAGCGGATGGGTGGGCTGGAAGTGGAAGAAGAACAATGAAACATGATAAAGCTATCATCTGGATAATTTTATTTCTTTTGCCTACGCTTTTACTGTTTATAGCAATATATGGATTACCACTGTTGACGGTAATTGCCACAGCTTTTACAGATTGGCGGCTCTCAAAGCCTCTGACATTTGTTGGACTTGATAATTTTAAGCGCTTGTTATTTCAGGATGACAACGCAAGAAGAGCTATTTTAAACACCGTTGTCTGGGTTTTGATTCAGTCGACTTTACATGTAGCCTTGGGGACCTTGCTGGCCTTTTTGGCATTCAGGCGTAAACGGATTTGGAATGCTCTTTCCATTTCTTATATGATTCCAAACATCATTTCTCCTGTGGTAAGGGGAATGATTTTTCTCTTTGTATTCAATCCCCAATACGGTTTGGTCAATTCTTTTATTCGAAGGTTTATTAATCCTGAGTTCACGCAGAACTGGTTTTTTGATCCATCAACGGCGTTTTTTACCGTAACTTTGGGATGGTTCCTTTTTGCGGCTATTGTCATGCTACTTATTCATGCGCAAATGGCTACAATTTCACAATCGATTCTTGAATCTGCTATGATTGATGGGGCTTCTGATTTTCAGATCAAAATTCATATTATTCTTCCTTTGATTAAGCCAATGATTGGTACCTGCATCATATTATCTGCTACTTCAATGTTGAAGGAATTTGAATTTATTTATGTGACAACCCAGGGCGGTCCTGGCAATGTGACATTGAGTCTTCCTTTATATCTTTATAAGACTGCCCTGTTGGAAAATAACTATGGTTATGCAAATACAATTGGAGTTCTGCTAATTGTTTTTGGTATCCTTATTATTTTAGGAATCAATCGACTTTTTTTGGTAAATAAAGATGCCGAATAACAAATTATCAGGGAAAATAACAAAATCTTTTAGTCAGATTCTTGGCTATTGTTTTATTATAATTGTGATATGTATGTCTCTCTATCCATTGATATGGGTCCTTATGTCTTCATTCAAAACAACATACCAAATTATTGATGCTCCATTGAGTTTACCGAAGAGCATAAGCTTATATGGATACAAGTTAGCTTTTGAAATATCTCCTTTCTTGTTGTTTTACCGGAATAGTATACTGGTCACACTCTTTGGCGTATTGGGGAATATTATAATTCTGGCTTTGTCAGCATATGTTTTGGCAAGATTCAAATTTCGTGGAAGAAATGTAATTATTTTAATTCTGTCGGTTTCCCTGATTCTTCCAGCCACTGCTCTCATACAGCCCATATATATGCTTGTCATAAAAACTGGACTATATGATACAAAGACGGCTTTATGTTTAGTATATATCGCATTGGGTTTGCCGATCACTCTGTATATTCTCTTGGGTTATTACAAGACAATTCCAAAGGCAATAGAAGAATCAGCAATGTTGGAAGGAGCTTCTTTTCCACAGATTTTTTTTAAGATCATTGTGCCGATATCTTCTCCAGGATATGCAACAGCTGCTGTGTTGCAATTTATTCTTTGCTGGCAAGAATTCTTATTTGCTTTTATATTAACTACCGGAAACAGGAGTAGAACACTGCCAATAGCGTTACAGTACTTTTTAAGCCAATTCAATACAAATTATACTGCTTTATTTGCTGCAATAATTATGTTTGTAATTCCAATAATTGTGTTCTTTATTATTTTCCAGAAACAAATTATTAGTGGACTGACTGATGGATCTGTCAAAGAATAAAACGAGAGGTAAATGAGATGAAACAGAGTGTAAGAATAGGTTGTATTGGAGCTGGCAATATATTTACTCACGCCCATCTTCCAATATATGTTGAACTTGATCAGACTGATTTGGTGGCCATCTATGATATAGATAAACAGGCGGCAGAAAAGGCGAAAAATATCTATATTCGGATGTCGCAGGAACAGGGAAAGCCTGTTGATCATGATATCAAGGTTTGTTCATCTGCAGAAGAATTGCTAGCATTAGTGGATGTGGTTGATGTCTGTACATCGGTACGTTATCATGCGTGGTATTCTGCGTTGGCTTTGCAGCATAACGTCCATGTGATGACTGAAAAGCCTATGGCACGAACATGGCTTGAGGCACAGGCTGTTGTGGATGCACATAAAAAATCGACTGCGATATTTCAGCTTAACGATGATAATATTTTTATTCCTCGTTACTTGAAGATGCGCAATATTGTGGAGAGTGGAATTCTAGGAACGATCCAGGACATCAGGCTTGCCAGAGGAACTTGTAGCTCTGAGAGGGCAGAATGGTTTTGGAATCCCTTGGAAAGTGGTGGGGGAAGTATCATGGATTATGGTTCTCACGCCATTTTTTCCTCCTGGTTTATTCTTGGATTTGACAAAATACCAACCGATGTTTGCTCAATGCAAATACAGACTAAAGAACCTACCAGGATTATCAATTCTCAGATGCAGCGCGTGGAGATAGATGATGATGCTCATTTTAAGATCCGCTACATTGATCCACAGACCAATGATTGGGCGACTGTTTTTATTGAAGCAACATGGGCAGTCCCTGATTTTGCTGCAGATATGAGTGATGTGCACGGTTATCTTGAAATAAGAGGGTCAAAGGGATATGCAATTAATTATATGGATGATGAAAATAATGAATACATTAAAATAGGAAATCCATTTGGGAACCGTTTGCTTCCTGTTCAATCGGTAGAGTCTGAAGCATTCTCTTTTAAAGCAGAAATATTACATTTCCTCTCCCGTATAAAGCGTGATACAACTGATAGAGCCTTCTTTGATACAGATATAGCAGCAAAAACCATCAGTATCATTAATTGTGCTCAGCTTTCTGAATTGAAAGGTCGTAAAACCGTGACACTGTCTGATTTGGAAGTGTATTCCCAGAACTTAACGAAAGGTTCGGATAGTCCATGGGAGAAAGGAGATATGCTTTCTGTGGCTCTAGGTTCTTGTGCTTCGAATAGCAATACGGAGAGGGAGGAATCCCTTTGATTCTTGGCATTGATGTAGGAGCAACAAAAATAGCCATTGGCCTATTTGATGCTCCAGGACATATTGTAACGATGGAGACCTTGACTTCCCGGAAAACTGAAGAGAAGAATTCTTCTATTGAATCGATATTGGAAAAGGCATACATAAATTTCAATAAAAAACATCAATATAAATATGATGCTATTGGAATTGGAGTTGTGGGACATACTGATCCGGCTCGTGGAACTTGGTTAAATTCTTCGAACCTTTTTTTGAAGCAGAGTATTAATATGCATGATATATTCCACAGTCGGTCAGAAATTCCCATTTTTCTTGACAACGATGTCAATGCTGCAACAATGGCTGAACAAGCTTTGGGTAAGGGAAAGTCTTTTCGGCATTTCATTTATATAAATCTTGGATCAGGGATTGCTGCGGGGATTGTCAATGATGGTATCTTGATTCGAGGTGGGTCTAACTATGCGGGAGAACTAGGGTACAATATACTTGCGTATGATGGAAAAGCAAAGTCATTGGAATCTGAGGTTTCGGGTATAGGAATTCGGACTTTCTTGATGAATAACCGAAATAAGTTTTCAGAGGATCCTGCAAAATTTAACTATTCAGCATCTGCCCTATTCAAATTCGCGGAAGCAGGGGATAATCTTGCAATACGTCAGATAGAGAAAATTCGAACACTATTATTTCTTGCCGTTCATAATCTGATAACCATTTTTAACCCAGAGGCCGTGGTATTTGGTGGCTCACTGGCTCACGAGACTGCATTTTTGCAATCGGTAAAAGAGCAATTATATGATCACCTTGCACCAATTCCTCTACAGACTTTGAAATTTTGGGGTCCTTCAGAATTGGGTGTGAGTACAGTTGGAATTATTGGGGCTGCGCAACTTGCCTTTGATGGTATAGGAGCTTCAAAGGAGAAGACACTATGAATATAGTTGTTAGAGAGAGTAAGAACGACGTAGATGCTTATGTTGCTATGATTATGGCATCACGAATAATGTTGAATCCCGGATTGGTAATAGCATTAGCTACCGGTAATACGACCAAAAGTCTGTACCAGGTTTTTGCAGATATGGTGAAATTTACAGGTTTAAAAACTCAAGAACTACAGGGTTTGGCTGTCGATGAGTATTGGGGACTCCAGGAAAATGATAGTATTGGCTGTTTTACTCGCTTGAAAAATGCTTTTGTTGATGCTGGAATCTTGAAGCGTTCTTCTTTGTTCGGTCCTCTGACTATGGGTGCTTCTACTTGTGAATCTGTTTGTGAAAAGTATGATGTGCTTATAAGGAAGATGGGAGGAATTGATTTACAAATACTTGGAGTCGGTAATAATGGCCACCTTGGTTTTAATGAACCTGGAACCCCTTTTGCATCAACTACACATCGGGTTTCTCTTTCTCAGGGAACAAGAATGGTTCTGTCCGAAAAATATCATAAGTCATCTTTTTCACAGATTCCCGAGGAAGGAATTACTATGGGATTGGGAACTATCATGCTCAGCCGGGAGATTGTATTGCTCATTAAGGGTGAGCAAAAGGCTTCGATTGCTAAGCGTTTGATATCGGACCCTGTTACCGAGGCCATTCCAGCTTCTATTCTTCAAGTCCATCCCTGTTGTACGGTAGTTTTGGACAGAGAAGCTGCCCGGCTAATTTAGAAGATCGGAGGAGGGCTGGGAGGGCTTCTGATTTGACTCGTGGGTAAGTATAGCCAATAGTACATTGAATAGAGAAGGAGTAAACGGGTTTTGCCTCTGGCAGAAGAGACTGGAAAGAAATTAAATTACCGCTTACGAAGTTTCCACGTTTTACTCGACTATTGTCAGTTGGCGTCCCTGACGGCGGTTGGTTCGCTACCATTCACCCGATAACGCGTATTTTCTGTTCACCTGCTGAAGCCTCAACCTAAGCGCATATGACACAGGCGTTGATGAGAATGAGATTTCTCCTGCCTCGTGAAAGCTCGGGATTCACGTTCTTTTCCGTTGCACGATCCGCCGTATCACGAGCGCAAGTGCGGTCAGTATAAGGATTTCTCCAATCACGAATACAACCCAATTATAGTGGGTCGGTTTGTACCCCGTTATGATCCTCCAGAGCCCTTCGTCCTCCCAAAAGCTTTGTACATTCGCGCTGTGCTCCCGGAGGATGAGCCTGGAATAATCCACGATGAAGGTATACAGAATCACGCCGGCCCCCGTAAAAACCAGGGTCCACTCATGCCATTTTATTTTTACATCGTATGCCCGCTCTTGCAGATACACTATGCTGATGGAAATCAGTATCATGGTCAGGGCCGCAATGATGGGCGCCAGCACCGGCCCTGCCCACGTCACAGGAATGAGAAAGAGCACATCCCAAGTCAGGAGGGATGGCGGCCACTGTAGAAGTATTTTTAACCATATGTAGTAAAAGATATCCCACACGCCGAAGCAGTAGAGATAGTAGCACAACCTCTGCAAGGCGCCGCGGCCAGCCAGTGTCCCCACGGCGGCGAGCATTACGATTGTGGCGGCCTCTCGAATCCATTCGAAGAAGAGCATCTGTCGCGAGATCATGCCCAATGGAAAATCAAATCCCTTAGGATAGTATAGTTGCCGCAGATACACGACAACTATCGCTTCGAGCACTGCCATTGCTATGCCGAAGACAGTGAGCACTATATATGTTCGGCGGGCTTTGACAAGTGGTAGATCCATTTTCATTCCTTTCCTAAAATTGTATCTGATTTGTCGCAATGTGTCATTTTATTTTGGAAGAAGTAGGATTTTTTATACCTCCTTCTTACGAACCAGTTCCAGGTTCTGCCGTCCGTTCGAGGCTCCCCGGCTAAAGACATCCACATCGTTCATCTACATATTCCATAAGCCTATCGTATTCAGGGAGTGATTCCCGTCGGCTAGTTTCAGAACAAGGTAGAAGGGGAATACGTCTCTCCCTCTTCAGGATGTCCAGAAGATACTCGGGGTTGCTTTCTTCCTTCAACACCGTGAACTTTCAAGGCCTCCAGGAGCTGGAACTTCACCCAACCTTGAAAGTGATACCCTGGGCTATGTGAACCGGGGAGATGCAATGAGCATTCTCGATGAGACGAAAGAGCTGCTGAAGATAGGTGATATGGAATCGGTGTGGTACAGGATAGGCTTTGATGGATAAAAAGTAGAGGAGGAAGCACGGGAAGACAATCCCTGACTTTTAATCCCGAAATGCTTCGATCTCCTGCTGGTTGAGACCGGTAAGCTCGGATATTTCCTGAATCGAGTACCCTTTTGCCAGCATCTTTTTAGCGGTGATGACCGCCCGCTGCCTTTCGCCCTGCTCGATGCCTTGTTCGAGCATCATCTGGTCATGCTCTTTCATTTTGGTAAGTAACATGGATTTCACCTTCACAATGTCGTTGATCCGGGATAAAACCGGTTGTTTTTGTTGTTCTTCGACGGAAGCAAAGAAGTTGTTCAGCCACTGGACCAGAAGCTGGACCGCTTCAAGTTTTTCCTCGGTGATGATGGAAAGGAAGATATCGATCTCAGCCGCAAGCTCTTCGGGTGAGGGGTTTATCGGTGTAATTGATCTTCCAGATGAAGAAGAGGAACTTATAGCGTGTATCGTGCTCGTTCGGCATATGGTAATACTACTACGGGAAGGGTGGTTTGGGCAATTGTAGGGAGCCTTTAACGATGCGTTAAGGAGACGGAGGGCGCCGGAGGCGGTCCGAGCCGTAAGACGAGGACGGAAGCGATAAGCGAACCCCGGAGTCGACTGACCCGAGCCGAAGGCGAGGGGAACGCCCAGAAGAACTTCCGTCCAAATTATAAGGCCGCGATAGAGGGGGGCCTACAGCGCAAGATGTAAGATTTCGATAATCTTATCCTGGTCCAACGGAATGTAATGGCCTACCGTATTCTTTCCGTTGGAGGTAGCTCGCGCTGCCATTTCCGAAAAGTGGTCACTACCTATTCCGATTTCCGTGAGGCTTGTCCGTAGATTCAACTTCTTGAAGAAGCTTTTGAGATTGCAAGAGAGTTTCTGTGCCATTTCTTCCGGAGTATAATCATGGTAATCGACATTGAATACTCTATGTGCAAGTTGAGCGAGTTTTTCCGGCTTCTTGTCTGCCATGTATGTCGTCCAGGCAACCATTACCACGGCCATTCCTTCGCCGTGGGTAAGCTCATATTGGGCACTGATTTCGTGTTCTATACGATGAGAACCCCAATCAGAAACACGGCCTGTGTCCAATAAATTGTTATGGGCAATGGAAGCCAGCCATTGGACTTCCGCCCTTGCATCAAAATCGCTTGGATTTGCCATGATCCGTTCACTATTTAGTAGCAACGCTTTGATTGCCCCCTCAATCAGATAATCAGTCGTATCGACATGGGGAGTATCGGAAAAATATCGTTCCAGGAGATGGGAGAGAATATCCGCCAGTCCGCACGACGTCTGGTACGATGGAAGGGTGGTGGTGAAATCAGGGTTCATGATGGCGAATTGGGGAATGATACGATCATCTTCAAAGCCCACCTTGTTCAATCCATTTGTAACTATTGCTGCATTTGAAGTTTCACTCCCACTTGCCGGAAGTGTACTGATCACACCGATAGGAAGGACTTCTGCTATTGAGGCTTTCCCTTCAAAGAAGTCCCAGACATCACCTTCATAAGGAATTCCCAGGGCTACAGCCTTAGCGGTATCAATGGAACTGCCACCACCTATTGCCAATACAAAATCGACAGACTCCTTCCGCCCGAGATCAACCAAATCACGAATCAATTCAATCTTGGGATTGGGAACAACATCTCCACATTCAAAAAAACTAATGGAATTCTCGGAACACGCTTTTTTTACCGTATCATAAATGCCTAAGGTCTTGATGAATTCCCCGCTATACATCATGAGAAGCGATGTAGCATTGTTCTCTTTTAGCAAAGTACCTATCTCTTTTTCCGCACCTTTCCCAAATACAATCTTTGCAGGATTGTAATAATGAAAATTGACCATTTCTAACTCCTACTACTAGTTTTTTGGTTCGTAACACACATTGATTTCGTTGTTTTTGCAGAATATGTCCCATTCATCAGAGACTTTGCAGTCGGTAACGATTGTGTCGATTTTTGATACATCAGAGATTACGAAATCTGAATGACTGTTGAATTTTGTATGATCGACAACTAAGAAATTTTCTCTTGAATGCTCGAGCATTGATCGCCGAATTGCAGCCGCTTCCTGGCTGTTGTCGGTCAAGCCAAATTCAAGTTCTACCGATGGACAGCTGATGAAAGCTTTGTTTGCCGTATAGTTGTTTACATCGGAAAGGGTCTGAATTCCTTGAAAGGCCCGGTTGTTTGCATTCCAGAAACCACCAAGACAAATAAGATGTTCGTCTGCATCCATGTGATAACTATTTATGATATCGATGGAGTTTGTGATGATGGTTATATGTCGTCTAACCTGGATAAGAACCTCTGCAATCCGACGACACGTGGAACTTGCATCGAGGAAAATGGTATCACCATCTTTGATAAAATCCAGTACACAATGAGCCATTTGAGTTTTTTCTTCATTAAAGAAGGTATTACGAAGGGAGACTGGTACGCTCTTATCATATTCATTAGGAATATACGCTCCGCCGTAAATCTTTTTAGCAAAACCTTGCTTTTCCAGTTCAAGTAGATCACGCCTGATTGTTTCGGAACTGCAATCCAATTGCTGGCTTATATCTGAAATTAAAATACTTCCATCTTTTTTAAGGATCTGCTTAATCAATTCCTGTCTGTCAATTTTTAACAATGTATTACCCACCTAAACAATATATTCTTTTCCCTTGGCACTACGAGCATATAATCAAAGAGCACAAAATGCAACATCAAAATTTTCACAACTTCCACAACATTCCAAATAAATATCCATATACAATGTGGTACTTTTCGATTTTTAGAGGACTTGAGTGGTGTTAGGCAGAACATGACGTATTCCAATATAGCTATATGATTTACGTAAATCATATA
>JGI2924J29684_1077123_pt1 | contig 13816 bp, 8 predicted proteins | sample BenlonsequencITS_FD_29684 | JGI IMG/M metagenome (IMG submission 29684)
AAGAAGGCTCCCCGAATCAACGGAAGGGTTATGTGGAAAAAGGTATAAAAACTACCAGCGCCCATGTTTATAGAGGCCTCTTCAATTGAAGGATCAATCTGCATAAGAGCGGAACTAGCTCCCTCAATTCCTACCGGAAGATTTCTGAAAACAAATACACAGATAAGAATCACCGCCGTCCCTGTCAGCAAAAAGGGACGATCGTTGAACGCAAGAATATAACTGATACCAACAACGGTCCCGGGAAGGGCAAAGGTAAGCAACGATGCAAGGCTCATATAGCGTTTACCAAAGAAACTTTTTCTGACCGTTAAAAAAGCAATCGCCATCCCCGTTAGACCGGTAATGGGTGTCGCAATAATTGCCAGAGTAACCGCATTCCTCAGTGGTTTGAAACCTATGGAAAAGACATACCGAAAATGATCAAGGGTAAAGGAATAATTTACGCCCCAAACTTTTACAAAGGCCCCGACAATGACCGTTCCATAGAAAAGCACTATGACGGCACAAAAAAGTAAGCAAACCGCAAAAAGCGGTATAACAATGTGCCTCTGATTCAATTTGGTTCTGTTCTGAGAGGGTTTACCAGTCACGGTGACAAATCCCTTTCCGCTTATCCAGTATCGCTGAAGGAGAAAGGCCATCAAACTGGGAATCAACAACATGATAGAGAGAATTGCACCTGTTCTTAGATCATACATGCCGGTAATTACGCGATACGCTTCAACACCCAATGTAGGAAATCCTCCGCCTATAACGGCAGGGTTACTAAAATCCTGTAAAGATTGTATGAATACCAAGAGAAATGCACTAAAGATACCAGGGAGCGATAAAGGAAAGGTCACAGTCCAGAAGATTTTCCATCGTGATGCCCCAAGGTTAAGTGCAGCATCTTCCACCGAAGAGTCTATAGCCTGCAAAATACCAGAAAGCGTCAGATAGGCAACAGGAAAAAAAGAAATTGTTTGGACCAAAATCAAACTATGCATGCCATATACATTAAAATCCGTAATCCCAAGCAGCCCGTTTGTAATCAACCCCTTCCTTCCAAAAAGAAATATGATAGAAAGAGAGAGAACAAACGGCGGCGATACAATTGGCAGAGTCGCCATCGTTTTCATGAATCCCTTCATGGGGAGTTCTGTTCGGGTAATGGCAAAAGCAAAAATGTATCCGATAATCGTTGCTATACATGCCGAGATAAGCCCGAGTTTAATGCTGTTGCTAAAGATAATTCTATACGAACTGTTTTTTACCACGGCCCAGATGGTTTGAAGAGAAAGCTCACCGCCATCCGCAGTAATACTGTATTTTATCAGCATTAATAATGGATAAAAAACAAAAACGGTTAAAAGTAACAACAAAAGAAGAATGAAAATAATCAAAATTGGCTCTTTTAATATCATTTTCATCTTCCACATAAGATCGTTTGTGCCGTTTCTCATAATATTTCCTTCAAAATACCGGAAGCCTTTTCAGGCTTCCGGATAGGTTCATCTATTTAAGATTATTTGCGTTGGAAACGACATCGCTGAATTTCTCAATGAGCCGCTTACGGTTTTCTCCAGCCCAAATAAAATCGTATTCGATTATCGGAAGCTTATCGATACTGATGGCACCGGAAGGAACCTTCGCATGCATATTAACAGGTAGACGAAAAGAATCGTTTTGTGAATAGATATCCTGGGCTCGTTCACTTAAGACCCAATCAATAAACTTTTTTGCATTCTCATGTTCTTCTTTTGGTCCATTCTTTATAATTGCAATGGCACCAATCTCATAGCCGGTACCGTCCTTCGGAAAGACAGTCTCCACAGGATATCCTTGAACTGCAGGCTTTAAACAATCATGAGAAAAAGCAAGACCGATGGCTGCCTCTCCCAAACCAACATTCTTCGGTGGTGCAGAACCTGATTTTGTATATTGACGAATATTCTTGTCCAGTTCCCCCATATAGGCCATTGCCTCTTCCTCCCCAAGCATCTGAACCATTGTGGCCAGAATGGTATATGCCGTACCTGAAGATCCGGGATGAGCCATTGAAATTTGATCCTTGTATTCCGGATTCAAGAGATCGTTCCAGGAAGTAGGATAGGAAAGTGAATGGTCGGCAAACCATTCCTTGTTGACGGCAAAAGCCAGAGCTCCAACATAGACGGGAGACCAATAACCGTCAGGATCCTGATAACTGGTAGGAATATTGATCAGCTCCGATGACTTATAGGGCTCGAGAAGGTCATTGGCAGCAGCAGCAATAAAGGTATCACAATTGCCTCCATACCAAATGCTTGCCTGTGGATTATTCTTTTCAACTTGAACCTTTGATAATACTTCCCCAGCCGACAAGCGAACAAAATCGACGGTAATCCCGGTATCTTCCTTGAAGGCCTCAAGGTATGAAGGAATTTCCGTTTCTGGAAGAGCACAATACATAGTAAGGTGTGTCGACTCCGCTTTCCCCTCTCCGTCACTTTTTTCTGCGGAACCTCCACCACAACTCAGTAAAAGAGCTGTCCCCAAAATCATCGCCGTTAAGAAAAGCATCACTCGTTTTTTCATAGTTTCCCTCCTAAAACACACGTTTGTTTACGCAACGCACACGTGTGTGTTATATGGTATCTTCGTTTTTTGCATTTGTAAAGAAAAATCTAAAACAAAAGGGGGCACATCCTTTTGGGATGTGTCCCCCCGAACAAGTCGCGTGTACACCGTTTAGAAATTGTTCTTCAGATTTGAAATATCCTCTTCAACAGTACTGTCGGGAAATACGCCCAAAGCCTCTACCTTTTTAAGATAATACTGCCTGATTTCGGACCAATGATAGTAAGGCCCAAGAAAAGGGGATATCTCTTCAGAAAATCGGCTTTCTCTTTCGTTAAGAAGAACTTTTATAAGAGCTTCTTTACCGGGTGATCTATAGACAATCAATTGCAAATTTCCACCCATCGGTCCATAATAAGCGGTGTTCCAGTTTTCTACCGCTTCTTCAACGGAATCATAAGCCTTACCGGCATTCTCAATATCAAGAAATCCGACGAGAGGGACCAGAGTTTCTGCATGCGCAAAGCTACACACCGCAAGGTACGGGGAACTTTCATCCAAGGATGCATCAATGGTGTTGATCATGTGCTTGGCCAAGGGTGCCATGATATTAAGTGAGAGGGCCTGTGAAGAAGGACTTCCACTACCATATTTATAAAAGGACTTTGCATTCTGTATCGTTTCAAACATTTGGAGTTCGTCATCACGAAAGTACTTTTTTACATTAATATCGGCGAATCCGTCTTCACGCAGTGCAGGAAGGATGATATAAAGTTCATACAATGCGGAACTTGCCGTAGCAGCGCTATCAATTATGACCTTTCCCTTCTCATCACAAAATTCCATCTCACCACTGTCCAATTTCTGAAGAAAGCTTGCTTCAAAAAACTGAGAACAGACCCTTTTCGCCATCAAACGCACAGTATCGCTATTTTCATACGCTCTTACCGTCTCGTGCCAGGCGCCATTATCGAAATAATCGCTGTACTTCTTAGCCAAATCCATGGGACGCAGGTAGGGATCTTTTTTCTTTTCATAGAAAGTTTTCTGTATTTCGCCATGATAACCTGAAGCTTGAAGTCCCGCCAAGAAGCTGTCCCGAGACTCTTGAGTCCGCTCTTTGTAGGTAGCATCGGCAAAAAGAGGGCTTCCCGTACGAAAGAGATCGCTGAAATTTTCTCCAACCCTTTTTCCGATGCCAAAAAGTTCATCTTTTCCGAGGTTTGTTAAAAGACCGTATTTACCAACCTCGTAATCTGCAATCTGCTTTATTTCCCCATAAAGCATGGTCCCGGCTTCTGTTAATTGCCCCTCTTTTCCAGCAGTATCCAACAATTCAAGCCATGCCTTGTCATATTTGAAACTTGATAAATTTCTTGATCCGTGTCGATGTAGTACATACACAAACGAGGCCTCATAACCAGCAGGAGCTTCTGTGTAGACAAGATTAGTAGGTACCGGGTACGGACTTTTTGAGCCAAGGAATAATGATCCGGCGACTTCCGACTTATCGCTCTCGGCATAATTCCCCGTGGTGTTACAAGCCGAAGTGCACAACAAAAGAACCGATGCAAGAACGCCCCATAAGAATCTTTTTTTCATGGGTATATCTCCTTAGAAATTGAAAAGAGTTCTATACAAATGGGTACCCACAAAACAGATGCGACAAAGAATAAAACTTATTCTTTGTACAGCATTAACAATCATATAAGGCAGCTGCCGTTTTTACACAATCAATACAGTATAGCCAGAGACTACTCCTTCACACCATAAATATGTCTACTCACACGTGTGCTTTATGGTATTCCCGAATTCTCCCTTTGTAAAGGAATTTCTTTTTCTTACGCTTTAGGTCGTTTCGCGAGGAATTAAACGAGGCTGAAAAACAAACCGCTTTACCGTATTATCACCGGCGAGCTGCTTAATCAGGATTTCACAGGTCTTTATCGATATGTCTTCCAGGGGTTGCGCAACAGACGAAAGATGAGGCTCAAAAAAGGTACACAATTCAATATTATCATAGCCCATAAGGGCAATATCCTTAGGAACAGAAATACCATGTTTGACTAATTCTTTCATGATCTCAAGAGCGATAAGATCGGTATGGGCAAAGATGGCATCGTATTTTGAAACTTGCAAGATTTCCCGTTCCACATCCTCCGGACAGAAATCAAAGGAGGATCCCCCCTTTAGGATCATCGTCTCATCAACGGCTATTCCGGCCTCTTCCAAGGCCTGCCTATAACCATCTGTTCGTAATGCAAACTCCAAACGTTGATCGGGTCGGGTGACACAGAGAATCCTCCGGTATCCGCAATCAATCAAGTGTTTAGTCGCTAAATACCCCCCCTTTCGATGGTCACAATAGACGGCATTAACCTTACCAAATTCGTCGGGAGGGATCTGGTGGGAGAAAACAAACGGGATTTCAGCGTCCCGAAGAAAATCAACGGTTTCTTTTTCGATCGAAGAAGTAAGAAGTATAAGGCCATCAACCTTTCGCCTGTTGACAATTTTTTGAATATTATCTTTTCCCGAATAATCATTGTGGGGAAAGGTCGTGATCGTATCCAAATCCTCTTCTTCCAACTGATGTCTAATATGCCGAAGAAAATTATTTGTAAATAGATGAGGTTGATTATCATCATTTGCCTCATTAAGAATAATCCCTATCGTCTCCGTCTTGCTGGTATGCAAACTCCGCGCATTAGCATTAAATTCAAAGCCGAGATCTTGGGCTATACGTTTTATTTCCGCCCTCATGGCGTCGGAAACTCCCGGCTTATCATTTAAACATCTCGAAACGGTTGAATGCGTGACACCGGCAATCTTGGCAATATCCTTTATTGTAACGGCCATAGATATATCCTTAATCGAAAAAGGCGTTAGATATGCTGCAACAATGTATTAAGAATAAAGAAATGAAACTTGCCATGCAAGAGGTCGGGCCCCATGTCAACAACATGGGGCCCTAAGGTGCAATAACTGCGTGCTTTAACATTCAGCTGTTAGAAAAAGCTTGTTTTCCCGCCAATAAGAGGCACCAGAAAAAGAAATCGAAGAGAGATCGGCTTTTTCTTGGTCAAAAGAGATCGCGATCTCTACGCCGGAAAGATCAACATCACATATAAGAGTTTCGACATATGTAATGACACCATATCCTGCAATTCCTATATTCCACGTCTGGCCTTTTCGCTCTATAGAAAGCTTCCTCCCCTTCAAGATAAGATTATCAAGCTGGAAATTTCTGTATTTCTTGGAAACTGGATTAAATCGGAACCCTTTTTTCGTCGGATGTATACCGACAACAAATCGAATAATAAAATCGGTATATAGTGCACCCCACCCCTGAAAAGGTAATCCAGCCCCCTCCCCTGTGGCCGAATCGTAGTATTCATAGCAGTTTTCATTTGCACTTGTGGAATGGAGAAATCTATCGAGTACCTTCCCTGCTTCATCCGGCTCACTTTCACAGATCCCATACAACACGGACCAGGTTATTTGCGGCCAGTTCGCTCCCCGCCAAAAATCGTAAGAACTATAACTTTCTTCACTTTGACTTACCGAGGGCACGGGAGCGGTCGTTAGAAACTCCTTTTCAGAACATAGATAGCGATCGATGAGAGCCGAACGTTGCGCCGCCGATGGAATATCAGTCATCAGAGGGAGAAGCCCAGCCGCAGTCTTGACCGGAATTCTGTGATCGCTTGCCGCTTCCAAATCATAATAAAAGTGGTCTTCCTGGTTGTACATCAACTCATTCATGCTACGTTTTGTCATTGCCTGATGTTCCCGGATTCCCAGCGGTTCAGGCTTACCAAGAACAGAAGCGATCTGGAGAATGGTCTCACGTAAGATGTAGATATAAACGTTAAAATCAACCCCCTCAATAAAGGGGTCAAGGACCCTATTCCGAGCCGCAGCATCAAAGCGAGGACTATTGTCCCAACCCGTTTCCCAGATATTTACATAAGAAGAAAGTCCTCTTTTTCCCAAATCTCGGTAAAGGCTTAACCACCTTTCATACTCGACCAGGGAATCATAGAAAAAATCGAGATAGGCCTTGTTACCGAATTTTGTAAAAACCTCCTTCAAGGTGATGCCAATTACGGGAGGTTGCGTTGTCCCCGAGGTGAGAGAATCCCCATCCATCCATTCCCGACCATTTACCGGATACATAAAAAGTTCGTAGGGAATCATCCCGTTCCGCCATTGGTGAGCGACAAAATTTTTCATCTCACTTTCAGAAGGGTCGGGATCGTTAAACCAAAGCCAGGCAATCGCCTGAAATGCAGAATCCCAAAAAAATTGATTATAGTAGTGAAATTTATTTACCGAAGTGAACGGGTATCTAAAACGCTTTTCCGGAAAGTGAATTCTACCGGACTTTAGAATGTACCAACTCGTGTAATAAATTTTCTCAAGATTTTTTTCCTGACATCGAAAATTTGGAATTTTCTGGATATATTCTTCCCATTCAGTATTGAGTAAAGAACTTACCTCTTCGATCGATTTTGGGCTATCAGAGTCAGCAACTTCATTTGTTGAGAAAACCGAAAAATTGATATCGATACTTGCCTTTTTTCCGTCGGAAAAGTCCGGAATCCATGCTCCGGCATATCCCATATTTCTGCTACAAAGAGAAGATGCTCCATCATAGCCTCCCCGTTGAGGCCTCTCGACCCAATAGGTATACCGCTTTTTCAGGTTGTGACTGGAAAAGTACTGTTCCCTTTTTATCTCATCGGCATTGATCTTATGCAAAGCAAGCTGGTTTAGTTTTCTAGAAAATCGAAGTATAAAGTTTGTCTCTTTCCATATACCATGGAGCTGTTGAGGACTTTTTATATAAGCATTCACCATTTTTTCATCTTCCCAATGATAGGGAACACCTTGCGGTGAAAAAAGTAACGCTCCCGAAAAATCCACAGAGAAATCCAGTATTCCCGCATCTGGAGTTCTTGAGAATTCAACGTGAAGAAAGACCTGATTTCCTAATACCGAAAAGCGTTGGTCCATAATGAGCCCAAGCGAAGAAGTGAAGGTTTTACATATCTCTATTGGAGTAGATATCGCTTCCTTGAGAGTAAACTCGACCTCAGTGCCATCGGAAGTAAAAACTGCTATTTCAAGCAAGGGCTGAAACTGTATGATCGATGCAATAAATCCCTGATGAATGCCGGGACACTTACAACCTTCCTTATCCTTTACTGTAACAAGGTTGCCAAATAACGCTTTCATTTCGGGAAGGGATGAGAAAAAAAATTCTTTATTGGTTAAAGATTTCATAGTTGCTTACCTTTAGCTGTATCAAATCACCTTCGTTATATTGTTCTCCTGTCTCCAGAAGAATAGACATCTCATTACCGATATCAACTCGGTATCGATGTAAGTTACCAAGATAGTATCGCTGAATTATTCGTCCGCGAATTCCACCAAAGCCTTCCTCCTTTGAATGAGAGAAGGATTCTGGCCTTGTAAAAAGAATTCCCTTACCAGCCTTACAGTTTTTCGGCTGAAGTGGTATTACCAAGTTGCCAGGAAGCTTGAAGTCCGATCCATGTAACTCGCCTTCAAGAAAATTGGCTTTTCCGATAAAGTCCGCTACAAAGAGGTCGCTGGGCCGCTGATAAATTTCTTCCGGCGGACCGACCTGCAGAACTTCACCCTTATTCATCACGGCAATCCTATCGGAGATTTCGAGAGCTTCCTCCTGGTCATGGGTAACATATACGGCCGTGATCTCAAGAGAACGTTGAATATTTCTTATCTGCTGCCGCAACGATATGCGCAATTTTGCGTCGAGGTTGGATAAAGGCTCGTCCAAAAGAAGGATATCAGGATCGATTACCAAGGCACGAGCGATTGCAACACGCTGCTGCTGTCCCCCACTCAACTCTTCGGGAAACTTTTTCTCTATTCCCCTAAGCTCAACCATGTCGAGAGCCCATGAGATCTTTTCTTTTATGTATGAAGCATCTTTTTTCCTGAGTTCCAATCCATAAGCAATATTTCGATAAACACTCTTATTCGGCCATAGAGCATAGTTTTGAAAGACAAAACCTATATTCTTATTCCACGGCGGAATATTTGTCGTATTTTCCTCGTTAAAAAAGATTTCGCCCTTTGTCGTTTTTTCAAAACCGGCAATGCTACGTAAAAGAGTAGTCTTCCCGCACCCCGAAGGCCCCAACAGAGTAAAAAACTCTTTTTCATGGATCTCCAGTGAAACATTACGAAGTGCCTGAATGGCGCCGAAATTTTTCTGGACCTCTTTTATTGATACCGAGGTAGTTTTCCGATTTGTATCAGATACTTTCAATGCGGACCTCCTTAGGTTTTCGAGCTTTGATGGTTACAATATAGAGGGGCACATAGAGCATCACCATCAGCAGCACAGTCATGGCCGATGCAATCCCGAAGTCGGCCCCGGCGTCGATGGTATTCTCAAAAATTACGGCAGTCATGGGCTTCCAGGGAGGACGATAAAGAATAATAGAAGCACTTATTTCCGTCATTATCTGAAGAAACGAAAGCGTTGCCCCGCTGATAACACCACCGATAATCAGCGGAAAGGTAATCTGCCAAAAACTCCTCATAGGCTTTGCGCCAAGACTTTCCGCAGCCTCTCCCAAGGCCGGGTGGACCTGGTATAGAGCAGATTCTGCACTCTTTACCGAATACGGCAACTTTCTGATAAAATAGGCGAGAACCAAAATCAACCATGTCCCCGTTAAGAGAATAGGAGGCTGGTTGAATAAAAGGATAAAACCGATACCAAGTACAGTTCCTGGAATCAGATAAGGAACCATCACCAGTTGATTAAGAAGAGTTGCAACAACGGGGTAACGCTTTTTGACCACGACAAAGGCAATACCGATCCCGAAGATAAAATCCAAGAGGGTTGCCGTACCTCCCGTGAACAAGGTCACGCCGACAGAACTGAGGTTGCTTCTGAATAGTCTCGCAAAATTATCCAGGGTAAAGGTGGAAGTAAGGATCCCGACCTTCCACTTAAAAAAAGCAGAAATCGCCACGGTAATGTGGGGAAGAAACGCAAAAGCAAGGACAATAGCGGTCGATGCATAAATCACCCGTTTTTTCCCCTTTCCTGCCTGTCGTGCGGAAGGCTGATGCGACTTAACCGATGCATACGAGCGTCGAGCAAGGTAAATCCGCTGTGCCATAAGGATCAACGAGGAGAAAAAAATCATGAGCATGCTTCCCGTACTGGCAATCGAAAGATTTCCACCGACCTCGCTCATGTATTCCTTATAGATCATGACGGGAAGCACATTTAAATTCAGCGAAATAACATATGGAGTACCAAAATCGGTAAACGCAGTCATCATCGCAAGGTATAGCCCGTTTAGGATTCCAGGCATGGCCATCGGCAGTTCGATTCGAAAAAAGGTTGTTTTTCGATCCCCCCCCAAACTCATCGAACACTCTCGTAACGAGTGGTCCAAAGAAATAAAAGCATCATAGGTCAGTAAAAATATGATAGGAAAAACCAACCAGCTTATGACCCAAACGACCCCGTGCAAACCGACAATGGTCCAATTGAGATGAAAAAGCCGGGTAATCACCCCGGAACTACCCAACAACATTCGCCATGCATATGCACCAAGAAAAGGAGGAGAAACGGAGGCCATCGTAATAATTGTCAGGACGGAGCTCGTACCTGGAACCTTATATCTGGCATAGAGGTATGCAAGTCCGACACCAAAAAATGAAGCAATAAGTGTGGAGAATATCATTACCAGGAAACTATTCTTTACCGCACTTAGATATTTTGAATTTCGGAAAAAGGTCACATAATTGGACAGGGTATAATGGGTTTTCTTATCCGCAAAAAGAAGAAAGGCTCCAGGATTGTATTGCAGGTGTACCATGTTTTCGCTACTTTTTTGCAGCGCCAACTGTCGATGATTACTTCCGTCATCAAATAATCCGGTAAAAATCTTTTGTGATATCCAGAGTGTATCCGGTCCGGTTGATAGAGAGACGGTACCTTCCTGGAGAGACGTGTCCGCGATATTCCCATTGGCCGCTTCTATCCCAAGCACACCAGGCTCCATGCTTGTAATGATATAAAGCGGAGTATGTCTCTGGTTTACACGATAACGGCCGTCGGAAATCTGTGACAAAGAAAATCCTTTCACCGTCTCATCTTCCAGTAAAAGCTCGCCGTCGGTCGACGTACTGATGGTAAATTCTCCGCCGTTTCTTTGAAAGGAAGATTTACATATCCATACCTGTGAGAAGATCACAAGGGAAATGAGTAAAACAAGAGCGATTGCAGTAAAAATTTTCCAGGGGTCCCTAAAGAAGATCAAAATACGGCTCAAGATGTACTCCTTTTTTTAGGAAAAAAGCACCCTGATAGATCAGGGTGCTTTATGAGAAAAATCACTGCGCCAATTTTTCAAACTTCGCATTAACAACCTGTCGGGGTTCATTTGCAGGAAAAAGATTGAGCTGGCCCAATGCAGGAAGAATGGAGGGGGGATCTACATCGATTCGTGCGGAACGACGAGAAATCTGCTCCACTGCTATCGTATGAGCATCTGCCGAACAAATAAAATCAAGAACAACCTTCCCAATCTCAGGGCTCGGGGAATTTGCAACCAACGCGACAGCATCCATCTGAACCGTAACCGCATCCTTCGCATAGATCATCTTGACAGGCAGGCCTTCCTGCTCCCATTTTGCCCCCAAATCCTCGTTGATAAAACCGACGGCAACTTCACCGTCTTTGATGGCCTTGAACATGGCATCGGAACCGGGAGTGACGACACAGTTGTCAAGTAGTTTTCCAATGAAATCCCAGCCATAGGCATTGACAAGTCCAGATACTATGGTATAGCCGGTACCCGATTTATTCGGATCGGCAAGGGCAATCTTTCCATCCTTCCACGCCGCATCGGCAAGCTGCTTAACGGTAGAGGGATAGGCATCTGCCGCCACTAAATCAGTATTGACAAGGATCGGCTGGCAAAGAACGGAAAAGGGATGCCATTTATGAGCAGGATCGCTTTTCATCATAGAGGCATCTTCGGGAGATTCATAAGAAGCAAATAGATGTGAGTAGGATTCAAAAGAAATCGTATCGCCACCCCACATGACATCGGCGGTCGGATTATCTTTTTCGGCCTCAAGCCTCGACAGAAGTTCTCCGGTTCCGGCGTTTACAATTTGAATCCGAATATCAGGATATTTCGCACGAAACGCATCTAAGATGGGATCGGTGATTTCGGCTCCATGGGGTGTATACACGGTGACAACTCCACTTAAGCTTGAAGCAGCTTCCGGTGAGGAAGCTTCCGTTTGTCCACCGGCATAGAGCACTCCCGCAGCTGCCAATAGCACAATAAGGAACATCAATGGTTTTCTCATAAGGCCTCCTTTTGGATATATCCATATATTTTTTGGGTATCACCATTTTAAAATAGCTTTATGACACTGTCAATAAGAAAGTCAGAGCAGAATCGGGGTAAAAGGCGCAAAACGGGGTCCATCATTCACCTCAAAACAGGCTATTTTCCATAATGTACCTTTTTCATGCCCAAAACCCAAAAAAGGATTGACATTTATTTTCTGATTGGTGAATATATGGATATATCCATTTTCCTTAGTAGGTAGATGCAAGTGTATAAATATGAGCAGATTATAGAAAAAATCCAAAACGAGATAACATCGAACAATTGGAGACCCGGATCACAAATTCCTTCGGAAAGGGATTTAGTAGTCTCCTTTGATGTAAGCCGGATAACGATAAAGAAAGCACTACAAGAATTGGTATCACGCGGAGTATTGGTGCGCTACCCACAGCGTCGCGGTACCTTCGTTCACGCAGCAAAGGAAGAGGCCGAAGAAAGACCATCACCTGCGAAACTCATCGGCGTTGCCATCGACGATGTCTCCGATCGCTTTGGTTCTACCCTTTTACGCGGGATTGAAGACTTCTTATGGAATCAGAGAATTCATACAGTAATATGCAATGGTGATCGAGATTTCAAGAAAGTCGAGGATTACTTTCAATCGCTCTTGCAGAACAACATCGACGGTGTCATTCTTTCTCCTGTCATAGCTGAGGAATCCTACCAGGATCATAACCGGAACATCATCAAGTTACTCCAAGAAAAGAATGTTCCTTTTGTTCTCGTTGATCGAAATGTTGCCGGCATTGATGCCAATTATGTCTCTTCCAATCACCGTGAAAGTACCTATAATTTGACAAAAGCGCTCATTTCCCGGGGGCATAGAAAAAATATCCTATTAAAAGGCCTGCCTTGCTCAAGTATGGAAGAACGGGAGGAGGGATATCTCGATGCAATGCATGAGGCGGGAATCTCCGTTCCCGAAGAATGGATAATCCGACTAAATGACAACAGACTCTTTACATCCATAGATGTGCAAGAGATTGAGAAACTAAAATCGGCATTGAAGCGAATAGGTAAATTCCATTCCATCGTGGTCCTGAACAACCGATTACTCAAAGGATTTATCACTGCAATGAATGTACGCTCTGAAGAGTGGTACAACGATATCGTCATTGCACTCCATGATCAGTTGGTAGTCGATCTTCCCTGTAAGGAACGGGTGTACCAAATCATCCAGCCCGACTACGAGGTAGGAAAAGAGGCAGCAAGGCTTCTTACGCAAACAATAGAAGAAAAACTCCAGCAAACGCGACAGATCATTCTCCAATCAAAAATAGTGTTAGGCCAAGAATGATTTCCTCTCTCTTTCGCCACTGGTAAGCAAGATCACCAGTAATTAAAACACAAAAACATCTAATATATCCAATATCACGCAAACAAAATAATACCAATAGTTTTTCCTGGTACTGTACTGGTACTTTTCTATAGCCTAAGTTTTTTTTATCCATGATAGGCTACACAATGAATTCCCTCGGAAAGTGAATATCTTCATAATTGTCATATGCAGGGGCATGTAACAAAGGAGCACAATTTTCACAATGATTTTTGACTACTTCCACAATCCCGTAGTCATTTCTGATTGGGCAGGAAAGATAGTCTATGCCAATCATGCTTTCCTTACCTTGTGGGGATATTCCAGAATCGAACAAGTGATCGGAATAAGTGTCCTGAACCTTTGGAAAGATAAGTCGAACGCACAGCAAGCCTATGACAGGGTGAAGCAACAGGGGACATGGCAAGGACTTCTGGGAGCCTTTACCAACGCCGATAGGGAACTTGCAATTGATGCAACCCTTTCCCTCTTTTACAGAAAAGGACACAAAAGGGGG
>JGI2924J29684_1077121_pt1 | contig 13809 bp, 12 predicted proteins | sample BenlonsequencITS_FD_29684 | JGI IMG/M metagenome (IMG submission 29684)
TAGCGGAGAATGTCTTACGACAGTCCCCGCTAATTTTAAAACGAACGGTGCTGCGCACCGTTCTGAATCACCTCGCCAGAATCTACCAGAATATGGTGTTGGTTTATTAGCGCAGATTTATGGGGATCCCTCAGCGCTTCGGCGGGGTTTTTTGTATCTGTTCAATAGCGCAGCCGCTGCACATGACCGGGCAGACGAAATCTGCAATAATTAACGATTATCACCTTAACAGAGAACGCTATGCAGTACCCGATTAACGAGATGTTCCAGACCCTACAAGGCGAGGGTTACTTTACCGGGGTCCCCGCTATTTTTATTCGTTTACAGGGATGTCCGGTTGGCTGTGCCTGGTGCGACACCAAACACACCTGGGATAAACTTAGTGATCGGGAAGTCTCCCTTTACAGTATCCTTGCAAAAACTAAAGAGAGCGACAAATGGGGCGCCGCGAGCAGTGAAGATCTGCTGACCGTGATTAACCGTCAGGATTACACCGCGCGTCACGTTGTGATCACCGGTGGCGAACCCTGTATTCACGATCTCATGCCGCTCACCGACCTGCTTGAAAAGAGTGGTTTTAGTTCTCAGATTGAGACCAGCGGGACACACGAAGTGCTCTGTACGCCCAATACCTGGGTAACGGTTTCACCAAAAGTGAATATGCGCGGGGGATATGACGTGCTTACTCAGGCGCTGGAGCGCGCCAATGAAATCAAGCATCCGGTGGGGCGGATTCGTGATATTGAGGCGTTAGATGAACTGTTAGCCACATTGAGCGACGATAAACCGCGCGTGATTGCTTTGCAGCCTATTAGCCAGAAAGAGGACGCGACGCGTCTGTGTATTGAAACTTGCATTGCGCGTAACTGGCGGCTGTCTATGCAAACGCATAAGTATCTAAATATCGCCTGATACGCTATTAATTTTACGGACGGCCTGTTGTTGCCGTCTGTGACTCATCCATTATCTTCCATTCTTTATTTCTCTTTGTGAATTTCGGGTGTATAAAAGTAATTCATAAACAATGGGATACATTTAGTATGTTCCACGCGTTAGCGGGGATAAACCGAAATAACCACGCTTGTAACCGGCGATGCGCTACACTTTTAAAAAAGTACGCAGGTCGACGTTGCCTTTGGTAAGGCGTTGTGCAGATGGACTGGAATCAATCCGGAATCCAGCCCACGCTTCTTAACAAGGTTAATAAACCTTACTCGCCTCGGTAGACGCAGCCGGCTGTGCAGGTTTCTTTCACCATGACAGCGCTAAGTAGCGGCACAACAGGTTTAACCTGGTCCCAGATCCATTTTGCCAGTACTTCGCTGGTGGGATTGGAAAGCCCTGGAATATCGTTCAGATAGTAATGATCAAGACGATCGTAAGTGGGTTTAAACGCCGCTTTGAGATCCGCGAAGTCCATGATCCAGCCGGTATGCGGATCGACTTCACCGGTAATTTCGAGACGCACCATAAACGAGTGCCCGTGCAGGCGGCCGCACTTATGCCCTTCAGGCACGTGAGGCAATCGGTGAGCGGCTTCAAAGGTGAAATCTTTATACAACGTTGTGGACATGATGAACTCTCAGTCAATAAAAAACCGCCGTAGGGTACCGGAAAGCGCATTTTTTATCATTAACTAAAACTACTCTGCGCTATGTGACTGACAATGAATTTAAAATTTTCAATAAAATTTACTATTTATCAAAGGATTATGAAATCGATTTTGATGTTAACAACAATAACTAAAATAGGTTAGTTCATTTGGTTATTTGTTATTTCCAACCCTTCTTTAACTGTTATTACTCCCACCGTTAACCTTATCCTCAGTTTGGGTTTTATCGCTTCTACACTTCATCCTTCAAGCCGCATCTGTGTTGGCTGCGTTTACTCACCCCAGTCACGTACTTTTGTACGCTCCTGGGTGGCGCTCTCTTGCCGCGTGACTCGGCTTACAGCCTCGCCCTTGCAGGGCCAGCGCTGTTCAAAACGCTAAAGCGTTTTGTGATGCAACTTGAATGATTTTGTGTATAAATCCGCTTTGCTTACTGGAACATAACGACGCATGACGACACAGGCTCCACTGACAGGGTTGCTTCCGCTTAATCCGCAGCAACTGGCGCGCCTCCAGGCCGCGACAACTGACTTTACTCCCGAACAGCTTGCCTGGGTCTCCGGCTATTTTTGGGGAGTTTTGAATCCGCGTTCAGGCGCTGACGCCGTAGCGCGTGCGCCAGAGAGGGGGAGCCTTGGGATTACGCTTATCTCCGCTTCGCAAACCGGCAATGCGCGTCGTGTGGCTGAAGCTCTGCGTGATGATCTGCTGGCAGTCAACCTTAACGTGAATCTGGTGAATGCCGGCGACTACAAATTCAAACAGATCGCCTGTGAAAAACTGCTGGTGGTGGTGACGTCAACCCAAGGGGAAGGCGAGCCGCCGGAAGAGGCCGTCGCGCTGCATAAGTTCCTGTTCTCCAAAAAAGCGCCAAGGCTTAACAACACCGCTTTCGCTGTTTTTAGCCTGGGCGATACGTCATATGAATTTTTCTGTCAGGCCGGTAAAGATTTTGACAATAAGCTGGCGGAACTTGGTGGTGAACGCTTGCTGGATCGCGTGGACGCCGACGTGGAATACCAGACGGTCGCCGCACAATGGCGCGCGCGCATAGTTGACGTCTTAAAATCCCGCACGCCAGTGACGACGCCTGTACCGTCCGTTGTCAGCGGCGCGGTAAACGAGATCCACACCAGCCCCTACACCAAAGAAGCGCCTCTGCGCGCCTCGCTCTCGGTGAATCAGAAAATCACTGGCCGTAACTCGGAAAAAGACGTTCGTCATATCGAGATTGATTTAGGCGATTCCGGTCTATGTTATCAGCCGGGCGATGCGCTGGGTGTCTGGTATCAGAACGATCCCGCACTGGTCAAAGAGATCGTGGAACTGTTGTGGCTGAAAGGCGATGAACCTGTTGCCGTTGACGGTAAACTACTGCCGCTAACGGAAGCGCTACAGTGGCATTTCGAACTGACGGTCAACACCGCAGGTATTGTTGAAAATTATGCCACGCTGACGCGTAGTGAGTTTCTATTGCCGTTAGTTGGTGACAAAGCGCAGTTACAGCACTACGCCGCCGCCACGCCAATTGCCGATATGTTGCGCTTCTCCCCGTCACAGTTGGATGCTGACGCGTTAGTCGGCCTGCTGCGTCCGCTAACGCCGCGTTTGTACTCTATTGCGTCGTCACAGGCGGAGGTCGAGAATGAAGTTCATCTCACCGTAGGCGTCGTACGTTATGACATTGAAGGGCGAGCACGGGCAGGCGGCGCTTCCAGCTTCCTGGCCGATCGCGTGGACGACGAGGGCGAAGTACGCGTGTTCATCGAACATAACGACAACTTCCGTCTGCCGACGAATCCGGAAACGCCGATCATCATGATTGGTTCTGGCACGGGCATTGCCCCGTTTCGCGCCTTTATACAACAGCGCGCCGCAGACGAAGCGTCGGGTAAGAACTGGCTGTTTTTCGGTAATCCGCATTTTACCGAAGATTTTCTCTACCAGGTGGAGTGGCAGCGCTACGTGAAAGAGGGCTTGTTAAGCCGTATCGATCTCGCCTGGTCGCGCGATCAAAAAGAAAAAATATACGTCCAGGACAAGTTACGTGAACGGGGCGCCGAGCTGTGGCGCTGGATCAATGACGGCGCGCATATTTATGTCTGTGGCGATGCGAATCGCATGGCGAAAGACGTTGAGCAGGCGTTATTGGAAGTAATAGTTGAATTCGGCGGCATGGACCTCGAATCGGCAGACGAATATTTAAGTGAGCTGCGCGTAGCGCGCCGTTATCAGCGAGATGTCTACTAATGAGCGAAAAACATCCAGGCCCACTGGTGGTCGAAGGTAAACTGTCCGATGCCGAGCGCATGAAGCGGGAAAGCAACTACCTGCGCGGTACCATTGCGGAAGATCTGAACGACGGTCTCACCGGCGGTTTTAAAGGCGATAACTTCCTGCTGATCCGCTTTCACGGCATGTATCAGCAGGATGATCGCGATATTCGTGCAGAACGTGCTGAACAGAAGCTGGAGCCGCGCCATGCGATGCTGCTGCGCTGCCGTTTGCCGGGCGGTGTCATCACCACTAAACAGTGGCAAGTGATCGATAAATTTGCTGCTGATAATACGATTTACGGCAGTATCCGCCTGACCAACCGTCAGACTTTCCAGTTTCACGGCATTCTGAAGAAGAACGTTAAGCCGGTACATCAGATGCTGCACTCCGTCGGGCTGGATGCGCTGGCGACTGCCAATGACATGAACCGTAACGTGCTGTGTACTTCTAACCCGTATGAATCACAGCTACATTCCGAAGCCTACGAGTGGGCGAAGAAGATCTCGGAACATCTGCTGCCGCGCACCCGCGCCTACGCGGAGATCTGGCTCGATCAGGAAAAAGTCGCCACTACTGATGAAGAACCGATCCTCGGCCAGACCTATCTGCCGCGTAAATTCAAGACCACGGTGGTGATTCCGCCGCAAAACGATATCGATCTACACGCCAACGATATGAGCTTTGTGGCGATTGCCGAAAACGGCAAGCTGGTGGGCTTTAACCTGCTGGTGGGCGGTGGTCTGTCTATTGAGCACGGTAATAAAAAAACCTACGCCCGCACGGCGAGTGAATTCGGCTTCCTGCCGCTGGAGCACACGCTGGCGGTGGCGGAAGCGGTAGTGACCACACAGCGCGACTGGGGTAACCGTACCGACAGGAAAAACGCCAAAACCAAATACACCCTTGAGCGCGTGGGGCTGGAGACGTTTAAAGCAGAAGTTGAGCGTCGCGCGGGGATCACATTTGAACCCATTCGTCCGTATGAATTTACCGGGCGTGGCGACAGGATAGGCTGGGTGAAAGGCATTGATGATAACTGGCACCTGACGCTGTTTATCGAGAATGGCCGTATTCTGGATTACCCTGGGCGTCCACTGAAAAGCGGTCTGCTGGAGATCGCGAAGATTCATCAGGGCGAGTTCCGTATTACTGCTAACCAGAACCTGATTGTTGCCAGCGTGCCGGAAAGCCAGAAAATGAAGGTAGAGAAGCTGGCGCTTGACTACGGCCTGATGAACGCCGTGTCGCCGCAGCGTGAAAACTCAATGGCCTGCGTCTCTTTTCCGACCTGTCCGTTAGCGATGGCCGAGGCGGAACGCTTCCTGCCGTCGTTCGTCGATAAGGTGGAAGCGGTGATGGCCAAACATGGCGTGGGCAATGAACATATCGTTCTGCGGGTGACCGGATGCCCGAACGGCTGCGGCCGCGCGATGCTGGCGGAAATTGGCTTAGTCGGGAAAGCGCCCGGTCGTTATAACTTGCATCTTGGCGGCAACCGCATCGGGAGCCGTATTCCACGGATGTATAAAGAAAATATCACCGAGCCGGCTATTTTGGCCTCGCTGGATGAACTGATTGGGCGCTGGGCGAAAGAGCGCGAAGCGGGTGAAGGTTTCGGTGACTTTACGGTGCGTGCGGGAATTATTCGTCCGGTGCTCGATCCTGCGCGTGATTTCTGGGAATGATGTGAAACTGCCGGATGGCGGTAACAATGCCTTATCCGGCCTACGTAGACGGTAGGCCTGATAAGCGCAGCGCCATCAGGAAAGGCAAATTGTGAGGAACTTATGTCCGTACTCGATCTTAACGCCCTGAACGATCTGCCAAAAGTGGATCGCGTGCTGGCGCTGGCTGAAACCAACGCCGAACTGGAAAAGCTGGTTGCCGAAGAGCGCGTGGCGTGGTCGCTGGAAAATCTGCCTGGCGAATATGTGCTTTCTTCAAGTTTCGGTATTCAGGCGGCGGTGAGCCTGCATCTGGTCAATCAGATCCGCCCGGATATCCCGGTTATTCTGACCGATACTGGCTACCTGTTCCCGGAAACTTACCAGTTTATTGATGCGTTAACGGACAAGCTCAAGCTGAATCTGAAGGTTTATCGGGCGACGGAGAGCGCCGCCTGGCAGGAAGCCCGCTACGGCAAACTGTGGGAGCAGGGCGTTGAGGGCATTGAGAAATACAATGAGATCAACAAAGTCGAGCCGATGAACCGGGCGCTGCAAGACTTAAACGCGCAGACGTGGTTTGCGGGCCTGCGCCGCGAGCAGTCCGGCAGCCGTACGAGTTTACCAGTGCTGGCGATTCAGCGCGGCGTGTTCAAAGTGCTGCCGATAATCGACTGGGATAACCGGACGGTATATCAGTATCTGCAAAAACATGGTCTGAAATACCACCCATTGTGGCATCAAGGCTACCTGTCGGTGGGCGATACGCATACGACCCGCAAGTGGGAGCCGGGTATGGCGGAAGAAGAGACGCGCTTCTTCGGACTGAAACGTGAGTGCGGGCTGCATGAAGGGTAATCGTTATTACGCAGTATGATGATACTTGCCGTCATGAAAAATTTCCACAAGCTGCCAACGCTGCTGGATTTCAAATCAGTCATTTTACACTCTACCGTTAAGCCAGTAATATATTACGACTGCACTCATTTTTACCAATATGTAAAGAATGTTCATGTGCCAAGTATATCTTCTCAAGAATTGGGTCAATATTCATTTTATTTTTATGATAGTCTTTATAATCCTGATTAAGTTTATTTAAAAAACCTGCATTTGTTCCTTTAAACTCTGTAAGCGGCGAATAGGTATGTAATAAATAGGAGATACACGGATGTATCATGCTAAAAGCGACTTCTCCTTGTATTTCCTGATAACCTATTTTGCAAAACTGAGTGATAGGATCAAAGTTACCTGCATTAATACAGGCCAGTGTCGATTTTTCATTTTCAGAGAGTGAATCCTGCCATTCTACAAGCTGGTGGTCGGGAGCCTCTGCGGGACGCATCATCCCATAAACGGCCTCTTTGATTTTTGTATTGCCGGTCACCTCTTTTCGTAAAGTAGATGACGATGCCTGAAGTAATTCTGGGTGACAGGTAATCGTCGAACCAATCATCTCGCATATTTGTAAAAATAGCTTTCTCTCCTCTCTACTCATAGATTCTACTGCTACAGTATCTGAGATGTTGAGGATATCCTGGATCTTGCTTTGGCTGATCACCGTGTCGCCGACTATAAATAGAAATTGTGTCTGAGAGGCGTCCATCTTGATCTTAAACAGATCCTGATGAGCGGGACAGGCTAAATTTTGTAATCGTTTAAACGCGTAAATTTTAGCCATATCCTCTACGTTAACGTCCATCTCTCCAGGTTCCCCACGGCCCTGACCGTGAATAATGCTGTGTAGCACTTCCAGCGCATGGTCTTTTTTTTCCGATCTAAAGTGATCCTGGAGTTTATCCCAGCGCCCCATATGAGTTGCTTTTTCTTTATCTGCACTTAGCAGATGAGCAAGCCGGCTTTCATTAAGTGTATAATTTTGATAATTACCGAAGTTTAAAGTGACTGGCATAATTTTTTCCTTTAAATTTATATTATTCAATATCTGGAATATGCCGCTCCATTCGCTATTGTTTTATTAAAATAGCCAGATTTGATCGCGGGAGAAAATCTGAACGGCGTTATAAATATAGCAGATTTATTGGTGCCGATCCTTTGGAATGACGATGATTCAGACAAAAGGTTGATAATTCGCCGAAAATGGTCGTTTTTTTAAAGTTTGGCTTGTTCGGGGAAGGGGCATTGAAAGACATCTCTTTGAACACCTCAGCCAGGCGGAATAACATAAACTCTTACAAAAATATCGGTGAAGTAAATGTCTTAGCAAAATATATAAATTTTAGAGGGTGTGTTTAAATATAATTTCAAAATGTGTAATTTTTTTAGATATCTCAAAAAAGCCTTAAAGAGGCGTGAAGTGCTTTCGTTATCCACATGCTGGAGTTTACGTGTCGATATCACTATTGGAGAAAGTCCCGGCGGGGAGAAACTGACGGCGGCGATGATTATCATTTTTTTTGTTGGCATTGTTTAGATGTTGCGGCTGTGGGCTACTGGATGGTGATAGATAATATTTATTTTATTGACCACCATCTAAAAAAATTAGGCATTAAGAATAAGGAGCAGACAGCGCAATTTTTTGCCTGGATTTTATTCTGGCATGACATTGGAAAATTTGCTCATTCCTTCCAGCAACTTTACCGTCATGAGGCTTTAAATGCCTTTAATGAGCCTACACGATATTATAAAAAAATTGCGCATCCCACGCTGGGATATGGGTTGTGGAACTCCTGGCTAAGTGAATGCCCGGAGTTATTTCCTCCTTCTTCGCTTTCAGTTCGTAAGAGTAAGCGCGTTATGGCGCTTTGGATGCCAGTCACTACAGGTCATCATGGACGCCCTCCAGATGCAATCCAGGAACTGGATCAGTTTCGTCAGCAAGATAAAGACGCGGCAAGAGATTTTCTTCTCAGAGTAAAAGCGCTCTTCCCCTCAACGGCCAATGTGTCTGTCTTTACGGGTATAGAGACGCTTTTCCCTTTTATTCAGCATCCCACGCTGTTACAACAAAAAGTGCTTGAACTAGATATTAATATGGATGGCGCACAGCTCTTTATTCTTGAAGATGTCACCGGGGCCGGAAAGACAGAGGCGGCGCTCATACTGGTTCATCGGCTGATGGCGGCAGGTAAAGCGCAGGGGCTCTATTTTGGGCTACCGACGATGGCGGTAACGCCATTTAAACATAACAACCTGCGCTTACTTGGACTCAGCAACAAAGTTTTACTGTGTTCCCCGCGCCAGCGGGGATAAACCGTTGCAGTTTGCCCGACTCGTGCTCCGTTCCCGATGTTCCCCGGGTCAGCGGGGATAAACTATTTGTACCAGCAACTCAGGGCGTTTTTTCCGCCTTCGCCAGTTCTTTAACCAGCGGCAGCATTATCCGCACTACGTCGCGGCTACGGCGCTCAATCCGCCCTGGCAGCGCCTTGTCAATATGCTGTTGATTATCCAGCCGTACATCGTGCCAGCTATTGCCGTTCGGGAAGGATGCGTTTTTCGCTCGTTGCTGGTATCCGTCTTTTTTACCCAGATTCCAGTTCGTCGCCTCAACGGAAAGCACAGAAAGCCCCGCTTTATCAAAAACCTCCGCATCATTACAGCAGCCCGTTCCTTTGGGGTACGCCGGATTGAGTCCCGGATTAGTGCTCGCGGCGATACCATAATGGCGCGCAATCGCTAATGCCCGCTCCCGGGTCAGTGTACGCACCGCTTCCGGCGTATTTTTCCCGCTATTAAAATAGAGCTTATCACCAACAATCAGGTTATCGAGATTAATGATCAGCAGCGTATTTTTCTTTTCAGTGTCACTCATTCGTTTGAGTAAATTTTCCGCGCCCAGTTTTCCCTCTTCTTCCCCGCTGGTGGCGATAAAACGAATCCCATAATGGGTCGGTATATCTTTCAGACGCGCCGCCAGTTCCAGCATAACGCCTAATCCCGCAGCATTATCATCCATTCCCTGTAACGTTAAACCGCCCAGATTGGCATCAATATCGGCGTCGCTCTGCGGAGCGTATGTATCCAGATGCGCCATAATAATGATCTGTTGCGGCACGTGCCCTTCATGGGCGGCGATGACCATACTGCCCGTCACGTTATGCCAGTTTTTGCGGTTATCCCTGGTGGTATAAATAAATCGACTATTAAACGTCCGAATATCGCTTTGGTATCCCATCCGGGCAAATTGTTGGCGTAAATAATCGGCAGTCAACATCTCTGCGGGGGAGCCAGTCATTCTCCCCGGAAAAAAGGTGGCGATATGTCGTGCCTGAATATTCGCTATTTCACCAGGTCCTGGTGATGCTGCCTGTGCAGGAAAGATAAAGCCTACGCCGAGCGCCAGAATGACGGTAAAGCGGCGCGTTGCGGAAAACATAATGAGTCCTTAAATACAGAACAAAATTTTACCCGACCAGTATGTAACCGCGATCGTGTTAACACAATTTCATTTGCTCCTAAATGCCGGGAATCCGGTAAGTTAAGCACTTTTTGATATTGGTTTTTTGGCCGCGTTATTCCTTTGAGGAACTACTCATTCCAATTCGTCATTTCATTCACTCTCCTGCGCTCCCTATAGTCGTGTAATCAGAATGTTTAGCAAAAAAGCAGTATTGCAAAGGAACGGTTATGGATCAAAAACGACTCACTCACCTGCGGCAACTGGAGGCGGAAAGCATCCATATTATCCGTGAAGTGGCGGCGGAATTCGCGAATCCGGTCATGCTGTACTCCATAGGTAAAGATTCCAGCGTCATGCTACATCTGGCGCGCAAGGCGTTTTATCCGGGTACGTTGCCGTTCCCGCTATTGCACGTTGATACCGGCTGGAAATTCCGTGAGATGTACGCCTTTCGCGACCGTACCGCCAACACATACGGCTGCGAACTGCTGGTACATAAAAACCCGGAAGGCGTGGCGATGGATATCAATCCGTTCGTTCACGGTAGCGCTAAACACACCGACATTATGAAGACCGAAGGGTTAAAGCAGGCTCTGAATAAATATGGCTTTGATGCCGCGTTCGGCGGCGCACGGCGCGATGAGGAAAAATCCCGCGCAAAAGAACGTATTTACTCCTTCCGCGACCGCTTCCATCGCTGGGATCCGAAAAACCAGCGACCGGAACTGTGGCGCAACTATAACGGTCAGATTAATACAGGCGAAAGTATTCGCGTCTTCCCGCTCTCCAACTGGACAGAACAGGATATCTGGCAATACATCTGGCTGGAAAACATAGAGATCGTACCGCTGTATTTGGCTGCTGAACGTCCGGTGCTGGAACGTGACGGCATGTTGATGATGGTGGATGACGATCGTATCGATCTACAGCCTGGCGAGGTCATCAAAAAAAGGATGGTGCGCTTTCGCACGCTCGGCTGCTGGCCGCTCACCGGGGCGGTGGAATCCCACGCGCAAACGCTGCCGGAAATTATCGAAGAGATGCTGGTTTCCACCACCAGCGAACGCCAGGGGCGGGTGATTGACCGCGATCAGGCGGGGTCAATGGAGCTTAAAAAACGTCAGGGGTATTTCTAAGGAGCCGCCATGAACACCATACTTGCACAACAAATCGCTAAAGAAGGCGGCGTTGAAGCCTGGATGATTGCCCAACAACACAAAAGTTTGCTGCGTTTTTTAACCTGCGGCAGCGTTGATGACGGTAAAAGTACGCTGATAGGCCGTTTGTTGCACGATACCCGGCAAATTTATGAAGATCAGCTCTCTTCCCTGCATAATGACAGTAAACGTCATGGTACGCAGGGGGAAAAACTCGATCTGGCGTTGCTGGTAGATGGGCTGCAGGCCGAGCGTGAGCAGGGCATTACTATTGACGTCGCGTACCGCTATTTCTCCACTGAAAAACGAAAATTTATTATCGCCGACACGCCGGGCCATGAACAATATACCCGTAATATGGCGACCGGGGCGTCCACCTGCGATCTGGCGATCCTACTGATCGACGCGCGTAAAGGCGTGCTGGATCAGACGCGTCGCCATAGCTTCATCTCCACGCTGCTGGGGATCAAACACTTGGTGGTGGCAATCAACAAAATGGATCTCGTTGACTACCGCGAAGAGACCTTCGCCCGTATTCGCGAAGATTATCTGACTTTTGCTGAACGGTTGCCGGGCGATCTGGACATTCGTTTTGTACCGCTTTCTGCGCTGGAAGGAGATAATGTCGCCGCGCAGAGCGCGAATATGCGCTGGTACAGCGGTCCGACGTTACTGGAAGTCCTGGAAACGGTGGACATTCAGCGTGTGGTAGACCGCCAGCCGATGCGTTTTCCAGTGCAATACGTCAATCGCCCGAATCTCGATTTTCGGGGGTATGTCGGTACTCTGGCGTCTGGTAGTATCAAGGTCGGTGAACGTATTAAAGTGCTGCCGTCCGGCGTGGAATCCAGCGTGTCGCGTATCGTCACCTTTGACGGCGACAGAGAAGAAGCGTATGCGGGCGAGGCCATTACCCTGGTACTCAACGACGAAATTGATATCAGCCGCGGCGATCTGCTGCTGGCGGCAAACGAGGCGCTGGCGCCCGCGCAGTACGCCGCGATTGACGTGGTGTGGATGGCGGAACAGCCGCTGACGCCGGGCCAAAGCTACGACGTTAAACTCGCCGGTAAGAAAACCCGCGCACGCGTCGAGACTATCCGCTATCAAATTGATATCAACAATCTGACTCAACGAGACGTCGAGAGCCTGCCGTTGAACGGCATTGGTCTGGTGGAGATGGCATTCGATGAACCTCTCGCGTTGGATATTTATCAGCAGAATCCGGTGACGGGCGGACTAATTTTTATCGACCGACTCTCTAACATCACCGTAGGCGCAGGCATGGTGCGGGAACCGGTCGAACGCGGCGTGACGCCGCCCATGGAATATAGCGCGTTTGAGCTGGAACTGAATGCTCTGGTACGTCGTCATTTCCCGCACTGGAACGCCCGCGATTTGCTGGGAGATAAACATGGCGCTGCATGATGAGAACGTGGTCTGGCATCCTCATCCCGTAACTGTCACCGCCCGCGAACAGCTTCATGGCCACCGTGGCGTGGTGCTGTGGTTTACCGGACTCTCCGGTTCGGGAAAATCAACGGTTGCCGGCGCCCTGGAAGAGGCGTTACATCACCGTAGCGTCAGTACCTACCTGTTGGATGGCGATAATGTGCGCCACGGCTTGTGCCGTAATTTAGGCTTTAGCGATGCCGATCGCAAAGAGAATATCCGGCGGGTAGGCGAAGTGGCCAGTCTGATGGCTGACGCCGGTCTGATTGTCTTGACGGCCTTTATTTCCCCGCACCGCGCCGAGCGGCAACTGGTGCAAGAGCGCGTCGGTCACGATCGTTTTATTGAGATTTATGTCGATACGCCGCTGGCTGTCTGTGAACAGCGCGATCCTAAAGGGTTGTATAAAAAAGCGCGCGCGGGCGAGTTGCGTAACTTTACCGGGATCGACGGCATTTACGAAGCGCCTGAATCGCCACAGATTCATCTTAATGGTGAACAATTAGTAACAAATTTGGTTTCCCAATTATTAGACCTGCTGAGACGGCGCGATATTATCAGTTCCTAAGGCACCACCGGGCTTGTATGCCCGGTATGGTCAAGGTTACAGGATTTGATATGCGTAATAGCCATAACATTACTTTCACAAGGTCAGACGCCTTCATTGTCGACGATGACACCACCAGTTCATTACCGGGGGCGGTGGTCGGCTTTGTGTCGTGGCTACTGGCATTGGGAATCCCTTTTCTGCTTTATGGCCCTAATACGCTGTTTTTCTTTCTTTATACCTGGCCCTTTTTCCTCGCGTTAATGCCGGTATCGGTGATTATCGGCATTGCGCTGCATCTGCTGGTAAAAGGCAAGTTACTCTTTAGCATCATGTTTACTCTGCTGGCGGTAGGCGCGCTGTTCGGCGCGTTATTTATTTGGCTATTAGGGTAGGCGGGTTATCACTGCGTCTCCGGCCATAATTCAAACCGTAACCAACAATGAGATTATGTTCTCCTTACTCGGGTATACGTAACACCCGGCAAATGTGGTACATTTGCCGGCGTTGTCGCGGCAATCCCGTCCTCAGTGTGGAGTCACAGAGGACGTTATGGGATGATGATGCCGTTTTTTAGGGGGCAGGATGGGTAAACTAACGCTGCTGTTGCTGGCTTTACTGGTCTGGCTACAGTATTCGCTGTGGTTCGGTAAGAACGGCATACATGACTATAGCCGCGTCAACGATGATGTGGTCGCGCAGCAGGCGACAAACGCCAAACTTAAAGCGCGTAACGATCA
>JGI2924J29684_1077120_pt1 | contig 13808 bp, 9 predicted proteins | sample BenlonsequencITS_FD_29684 | JGI IMG/M metagenome (IMG submission 29684)
GGAGTGGCAGCCGCCGTTCCGGCGGGTCGCTCGGAAGACGATCGAGCCCGTTCCGGGGGCCGTCGAGGCGATCGAGGAGCTCGCCGACCGGGCGCTCCATGTCGGCGTGATCAGCGACGTCGACGACGAGGAGGGGAAGTGGATGCTCGAGCGCTTCGGCGTCCGCGCGGCGTTCGACTCGATCACGACCTCCGAGGCGGTCGGGCGAACGAAACCCGATCCCGCGATGTTCGAGACCGCCCTCGAGAAGGCGGGCGTCCCGGCCGAGCGGTCGCTGATGATCGGCGACCGCTACGACCACGACGTGAAAGGCGCCGACGATGCGGGACTTCATGGCGTCGCCTTCGGCGCCGAGGACGGCCCCGCGGTTGCCTACCGAATCGAATCGCCCCTCGAGGTCCTCGAGATCGTCGACGACTGATCGAATCGGTCACCTCGCGACAGCGGATCCGCCCGTCGTCTGTGAACTCGTAGCGTCCGAAGACGTAAACGGGACGGAGAACGTCTGTAGGGCGTATATTCTGGCGTATTCAGGGCGAAGCCCTATCCGGGCGCCGAGCGGAGTACGATCCGTCTGTCGAACGGCCCGAGCGGTCGTCGACGAGCGAACTGGATGACCATGAAAACGACCGGACGCGGAACGTCCCGGGTGACGATTCGGCGGTTCGAGCGCGGCGACCGCGACGCGTTCCTCTCGCTGTACGAGACCGTCTTCGATCGGGATCGATCGACCGACTGGTTTCGCTGGAAGTACCGGGACAATCCCTACGCCGACCACGTCCCCATCGTCGTCGCCGAGGACGACGGCGACCTCGTCGGCTGTCGGTCGCTGTTCGCCCAGGAGCTGCGCGGCGACGGCGCCGTGCGAACGGCGTTCCAGCCCTGCGATACGATGGTCCACCCCGACTACCGCAGGCGCGGCCTCTTCGACCGGATGAACGAACGAACCGTCGAGCGGTACACCGACGGCGACCCCGCGTTTTTCTTCAACTTCCCGAACGAGGCCTCGATCCGGGGCAACCGGAACCACGGCTGGCGCGAGATCGGGACGGTTCCGCTCTACTACCGGATTCAGGATCCCGTCGGCGTCCTCGGGCAGTGGCTCGACGGGACCGACGGGAACGCGACGGAGCGCCACGACGGGACGGGAGCGACGTCGCTGGCGCGTGCGGTCGCCGACGGCGTTCACCGGTCCGGCGACCGACTGCTCGCGCCTGACGTCGACCTCGAGATCGGACGGTACGAGTCGCCGCCCGCCGACGTCCTCGAGACGGTCTACCGACGGTCGATCCCCGAAGCGTTACACACGAACCGGACGGCGTCGTTCTACCGCTGGCGGCTCGCGAACCCGGACCACGAGTACGTCACCTACGTCGCGAAACGGGCCGGCGAGCCGGTCGCCGCGCTCGTCACCGCCGCGGTCGAGGACCGGCTGCGGATCGTCGAGACGCTCCCGCGAGCGATCGACTCCGAGCGGACGGCGCTCGAGCGCCTGCTCGCGGCGGTGCTCGTCGACGCAGGCGACCACCGCCTCGTCACCGCCTTCGGCGAGACGCTGCCGAGGCCGGCCCGGTACCGCTTTTACCCCGACACGCGACCACCCCTCTCGACGGCGCTGCAGCCGTCGTCGCGGACGCTGCTCGCGCGCGATCTCGACGCCGGCGCCGCGGTCGAACACAGCTCGATCGCCGACTGGACGTTCTCGCGACTCGACCTCGACACGACCTGACGATCAGCTCCGGAACCGGGTCACGGGATCGAGCTCGCTCTCGTCGACGTCCTCGAAGGCGTCGCGGGCGATCACCCGCTTGTGGACCTCGTCGGCGCCGTCGACGAGACGGAAGGCGCGGACGTTCTCGTAGAAGTCCGCCAGCGGCAGGTCCTTGCCGATCCCGTTGGCGCCACAGCACTGGATCGAGCGGTCGACGGCGTCCTGCACGACGTCAGCCGTGAATACCTTCGCCATCGAGACCGGGACGCGGGCCTCCCGCCCCGCACTGATCTCGCGGGCCGCGTGCCGAACCATCGTCCTGGCGGCGTGGAGCCGCGTCTCGGCGTCGGCGATCCCGTAACGCAGGCTCTGTTTCTCCGACAGACTGGTGCCAAACCCCTTGCGCTCGCTCGTGTACGCCTTCGCGACCTCGAGGGAGCGCTGGGCCATCCCCGAGAAGCGCATGCAGTGGGTGAGCCGCGCGGGGCCGAGCCGTTTCTGGGCGATGGCGAAGCCGGCGTTTTCCTCGCCCAGCAGGTTCTCCTCGGGAACCCGCACGCCGTCGTAGACGATCTCGGCGTGACTCGTCCCCGTCACCTCGCCGCCGACGTGGGGGATGTCCCGCTGGTATTCGACGCCGTCGGCGTCGCTTGGCACGAGGAAGATCGAACACCCCTCGTAGGGGTGAGCGTCCTGATCGGTGCGGGCCATCACCAGCAGGACGTCGGCCTCGCTACCCTGGGTGGTCCACCACTTGTGGCCGTCGATCACCCACTCGTCGCCCTCCTTCCGGGCCGTGGTCTCGATCATTTTCGGATCCGACCCGCCACCCTGCATCGGCTCGGTCATCGAGAACCCGGAGTGGATCTCGGCCTCGACCAGCGGCTCGAGCCACCGATCTTTCTGCTCGTCGGTGCCCGCCATCTCTAAGGTGTGCATGTTCCCCTCGTCGGGCGCGTCGACCCGCAGCGCCAGCGGGCCGAGCAGGCTGCGGCCTGCCTCCTCGAACGCGGGCAACACGTCCCGGAACTCGAGCCCGAGCCCGCCGTACTCCTCGCTGACCTGCGGGGCGTACAGGTCACGCTCGCGTGCCGTCTCGCGCAGTTGCTCGACCGTCTCCTCCGAGACGGGACCCTCGCCGAGGACCTCCCGCTCGGCGGGGATCACGTCCTCGTCGACGAACTCCCGAACGTCCGCGGCCAGCTCGCGCGCCCGATCGCTGTCGTGATACTCCATACCAGTATATAAACGAACATTGTAAGATAAACGTTCCGTCGTAACTGTTTTCGTTAATCAGAACGGGAGTAGTACCGTACGCGACCATGCTTCAGGCAGCCGTCCCCTCGACGCAGTCGACGAACCGAAGCGCCCCGATCGAACGACAGGGTGGCGACCCATGACCGACTCCTACTCCGACCGACTGGTCGACGAGGACGCCCTGGCGACCTACCTCGAGGACCGGCTGGGCCCGGTCGAGCGCTACGCGGTCGAGCGCCACACGGAGGGCCACTCCAACGAGACGCTGTTTCTCACCTGGGGCGACCGCGAGCTGGTGATCAGGCGACCGCCGCCCGGTGAGACGGCCGACACGGCCCACGACGTGCTCCGGGAGCACCGCGTGACGAAGGCGCTGGTCGACACCGACGTCCCGGTTCCCGAGCCCGTGCTCGCCTGCGAGGACCACGACGTCCTCGGCAGCGACTTCTACGTGATGGAGCGACTCGCGGGCGACGTCCTCCGGGACGAGGAACCCGACCGCTTCGCCGACCCCGGCTCGCGAGAGCGGATCGGTGAGGAGCTCGTGGACACGTTGGCGGCGATCCACGAGGTCGACTACGAGGCGGTCGGCCTCGGGGAGTTCGGTTACCCGCCGGGGTACACCGAGCGCCAGGTCGATCGCTGGGGCCAGCAGCTGATGTGGGCGTTCGAGACCACGGTCGAGGAACGGGAGGTGCCGGACCTCTACGAGGTCGGCGCGTGGCTCCAGGAGAACGTCCCGGAGGAACACCCCCACGCGCTCGTTCACGGCGACTACAAGCTCGATAACGTAATATACGGGCCAGCGGGACGCAACGCGTCCCGGAACGAGCGAGCGGACGACGCCCGCGAGCCCGAATCACTCCCGGAGCTCGTCGGCGTCTTCGACTGGGAGATGGCCACGCTGGGCGACCCCCGGGCCGACCTGGGCTGGATGCTGTCCTACTGGCGCGACCCCAAGGACCCCGACCCGGCCGTCCCGGAGCTGACGGCGACGTTCATGGAGCGCGAGGGGTATCCGAGCCGGCTCGAGCTAGTCGAGCGCTGGGAGAAACGGACCGGACTCGAGTTCGAGCACGAGCGGTTCTACCGCACGCTCGCGGTGTACAAGCTCGCCGCGCTCGGCGAGATGTTCTTCCGGCGCTACCTCGAGGGTAACAGCGACGACCCGATGTACCCGAAGATGGAGGAACGGGTGCCCGCGCTGGCCGCGCGTGCGGTGCGGATCATCGATGGGGAGGAACCGCTCTGATGCGATACTTCGAGGACGTCGAGGTCGGCGAGATCCGCGAGTTCGGCGAGTACGAGGTGACCGAGGACGAGATCGTCGAGTTCGCCGAGCAGTACGATCCCCAGCCGTTCCACGTCGACCCCGAGGCCGCGGCCGGCAGCATGTTCGGCGAGCTGGTCGCCTCGGGCTGGCACACCGCCGCGATGTCGATGCGGCTGCTCGTCGAGGGGCCCGACGGCGAGGACGATCGGGCCGCGATGGGATCGCCCGGCGTCGAGGAGCTGCGCTGGCACCAGCCAGTCACGCCCGGCGACACGCTCTCCGTACGGACGGAAGTTCTGGAGAAGCGGGCCTCGGAGAGCCGTTCGGATCGCGGCTACGTGACGAGTCGCCTCGAGACCCACAACGGGGACGGCGAGCTCGTCATGAGCTGGGTCGCGGACACGATCTACCGGCGGCGCGACGGCGAGTAGTTAGCGCCGTACGCGACCGAAACATTTCAGCGTAGTTCGTACACTACTACCTTTCCTCAGTTAACAGTGGTAACTTCGTTCGGTGGAGTTAAGACCGCCCCGGCCGACCACACGTTCATGCCAGACGATACCATCGACCGCGTCGCCGTCCTCGGCGCGGGAAACATGGGTCACGGAATCGCCGAAGTAGCCGCGATGGCGGGGTACAACGTCGTGCTCCGGGATATCGAGCCCGAGTACGTCGCGGACGGCTACGAGTCGATTCGCTGGAGCCTCGAGAAGCTCGCGGAGAGAGATCGCCTCGACGAGCCCGCCGACGCGGTCCTCGAGCGGATCGAGACGACGACGGATCTCGCCGACGCCGTCGCCGACGCGGAGCTCGTGATCGAGGCCGCCCCGGAGAACCTCGAGCTGAAACGCGAGCTCTTCGCCGACCTCGAGCGGTTCGCCGACGAGGACGCCCTGCTGGCGACGAACACCTCGAGCCTGCCGATCACCGACGTCGCCGCGGCCGTCGACTCGCCCGAACGCGTGCTGGGGCTGCACTTCTTCAACCCGCCGGTGAAGATGGATCTCGTCGAGGTGATCTACGGGGCGGAGACGAGCGACGAGGTCGCCGAGGCCGGCCACGACTGGGTCGAATCGATCGGCAAGACGCCGATCTACGTTCGCAAGGACGTCCGCGGCTTCGTCGTCAACACCATCGTCGGTCCGTTCGTCGGCGAACCCGCGTGGATGGTCTCCGAGGGCGACGCCGAGATCCGACAGGCCGACGCGGCGATGGTCCACGAGCGGGGGTATCCGATGGGGCCGTTCGAGCTCGCCGACCTGACGGGGATCGATGTCGGCTACCACGTCCGCAAGGAGGCCGGCGACGACGTTCCGCCGGTGATGGCCGAGAAGGTCGAAGCCGAGGAGCTCGGCAAGAAAACCGGGACGGGGTTCTACGACTACGAGGACGGTGCCGGTCCCGACTACGAACCCGACCAGGGGGAGGGGTTCGACACGCTGCAGGTCGAAGCCCGCATGATCAACCGCGCGGCCTCCCTGGTCGGCGAGGACGTCGCGACCCCCGAGGCGATCGACACCGGGGTCCGCCTCGGGCTTGGGTTCCCCGAGGGGATCTGCCGTCGCGGCGATCGGCTCGGCCTCGATCGCGTCCTCCAGAAGCTCGAGACCGAACTCGAGGCGACCGGCGACGACCGGTTCGAACCCCACCCCTACCTGCGCGAACTCGTCACCGAGAGGAAGACGGGCGAGGACGCCGGCGCGGGCTTTCACGAGTACGGCGACGGCGGGGACGACGGCCTCGACTCCTACCGCTACCTGAACGCCGCGATCGAGGACGGCGTCCTCGAGGTCGAGCTCGATCGGCCCGAGCGGATGAACGCCCTCTCGACGGCGCTGCTGGACGAGATCGACGACCTGTTCTCGACGGTCGGGACCGACGAGCTCCGGTGTGTGACGATCGAGGGAGCTGGCGATCGTGCCTTCAGCGCCGGGGCGGATATCGGCGGCTTCGACTCGCTCGAGCCGACCGACGCGATGGACGTCACGCCCGCCTTCGAGACGGTCAACGAGTTCCCGCGACCCGTGATCGCGACGGTCGACGGCTACTGTCTCGGCGCGGGCCTCGAACTCGCGCTGGCCTGTGACCTGCGGATCGCGACGAAGCGGTCCTCGTTCGGCGCCCCCGAGATCGGCCTCGGGCTGATTCCGGGCGGGGGCGGCACGCAGCGGCTCCTCCGCGTCCTCGGCGAGACGCGCGCGAAGGAGCTGGTCTTCCGGGGCAACCACATCGACGCCGAGCGGGCCGAAGCGTGGGGACTGGTCAACCGGGCCGTCGATCGCGAGGCGTTCGACGACCTCGTCGCGGCGTTCGTCGACGACCTGCGCGAGGGACCGCCGCTGGGCCTCGAGGTTGCCAAGAAGGTGCTGAACCGGGGCGAGGACGCGAGCCTCGAGGCGGCGCTGACCATGGAGAGCCAGGGTTTCGGCCTGCTGCTTGGCACCGAGGACGTCCGGGAGGGAACCGCGGCCTTCGCCGCGGACCGCGAGCCGGAGTTCGAGGGGCGGTGAGATGGCCGACGCGACCGATCGGATTCGGTTCGCGGACCTTGAGATCGGCCACGAGGTCGTCACCCACTCGCGGACGATCACCGAGGCCGACGTACGGGAGTTCGCGGGCGTCAGCGGCGACTTCAATCCGCTCCATCTGAGTGAGAGCTACACGGCCGACCTGCCGTTTGGCGAGCCGATCGCTCACGGCGCCCTGTTGTTCGCCGTGACGACGGGGCTGCTCTGGCAGTACCGCCACGAACGACCCGAGACCGTCGCGTTCTACGGCGTCGACTCGCTGCGGTTCACCGAGCCCGTCACGATGGGGACGACGGTCCACGCCGAGTCCGAACTGATCGAGAAAGAGCCTCGCGATCACCCCGTCGGTGACGGCGTCGCCCGCTACGAGACCCGCCTCGTGACGGACGGCGGGACGGTCGCGATCTCCTGTGAACTGCTGACGCTCGTGCGGTGATCGCTCCCTTCGACGCCTCGTCGGTGGACGGTCCCTCCGAGCGCGTTGCCTATTCGTCGCCCGTCTCGGAGTCGTCTCCCTCGTCGATGTCGCCGATGTCGTCTCCCTCGTCGATGTCGTCGATGTCGTCTCCCTCGTCGATGTCGTCGATCTCGTTCTCGGCCGCGTCCGCCTCGCCCTCGACCGAGGACTCGAGGTCGTCCATCTCGACGTCCGAGTCGAGTTCGTCCCGGTCGATCGCGTCGTCGAGGACGTCCGGGTCGGCGACCGCGCCCACGCCGTCGTTCGCGACCGCGTCCTCGATCGTGCCGGCGTCGATCGCCGCGTCGACGTCCTCGGATTCCGAGACGCTCCGGAGGGCCCGGCGGACGGCGACGTAGCCCGCCAGGGCGACGCCGCCGGAGGCGACGGCTCCCGGGATGCCAAAGCGTTTGTAGCCGAACGTAACGGCCTTCTTCCCGACGGTAAGTGCGCCGATCATAGCGCTTGTCGTAGCGGCGGCGGCGGGAAGAGGGCGAGGCTTTCGTGTGGAGGGACGCCGGGCCACCGATTCGAGTCGGACACGCGACGCCGACTCCCGCCTGTCGCCGCTGGAGGCCGACTCGTCAGCGAATCGGACAAAAGTATAATGATTACTGAATTTCAACCACTATTAGAATATGACGGACCGATCGAACACTCGTCGACGATTCCTCGCGCTCTCCGGAGCAACGATGGCGACCGGCCTGGCCGGCTGTTCGGACTCCGATGGGTCGGAGACCGACGATGACGGGACGAACGAGACGGACGACGAGGCCGATGACCCGCCGGCGGACGACACCGAAGACGAGGACGACGACGAACCAGACGAGGAGGAGGCCGACGCCGACGAGTACGGCCCGCCGGAGCTCGCGCTCGAGACCGAGTACGACAGCCGCGAGGAGTTCGGCCAGCCCGGGGAAGGGTTCGACGACTTCGAGGACGCCGACGAGTGGGCGGTCGTGCAAGGGTCCGCGGAGCCCGACGAGGAGTTCGCGTTCGAGGGATCACAGAGCCTTCGACTCGCCGCCGAAGACGGCGAGGACGTCATCGTCGAACGGGAGATCGAGCCGACGGACCTGTCCGATCGCGAGCTCTCGCTTGCGGTGCGGACGACTACGCCCGGCAACGTGGCGATCGATATCCGCCTCGAGGACGCCTACGGGGGTGCGACCCACCACCAGCTCCGGGCGGTCTCCTACGGCAGCGACGACGTCGGCTGGTTCCGGACGAACCCGGGCGCGTTCGAGGAGGGGACGACGCCGCTCGAGCGCGACGCAGTCGAACGGATCCAGCTGCTCGTCTACAACACCGACGACGCCGAGGTGTGGGTCGACGACCTCCGGATCCACGACAAACCCGAGAGCGGGTACGTCGTCCTCTGCTGGGACGACGGGACGCCGGACTTCTACGAGCGGGCCAGCCCGCTCCACGACGAGTACGACGTCAACGCCGTCCAGTCCGCCGTTCGGCAGTGGACCCAGGGCTCACGGGACGACGTTCTGACCCTCGACCAGCTGCAGGAACGCCAGGAGGCTGGCGACCAGATCATCGCTCACGGGAGCCACGTCTTCCTCGAGGACCTCGAGGAGGACCAGCTCAGGGAGTCCCTCGAACGCGACAAGCAGTGGGCCGTCGACAACGAGCTCCAGGGCGGCCACTACATCACCTACCCGCACAACAGCTTCGATCAAACTGTACTGGACGTCGTCTCGGACTACTACTACGCGGGCGGGTTCAACCAGGCCGGCGACGTGAACCTCACCGGCGTCTACGGCTTCGACCCGCTCGTCTTGCCCCGGACGATCGGCCACGACCTCGACATCGCGAAGCGGTGTGTCGACCTCGCCGCGGCCCACCGCCAGTGTACGATTCTCAACTTCCACGCCTTCGATCTAGAGAACACGATGGCCGAAGACGAGTACGAAGAACTCCTGCAGTACATCGATAGCGAGGACGGAGTCGAGGTCATCGACTTCGACGATCTCTGGACGATGCGTCGCGAGGGCCACTAGCGCGAGTGTCGCGTGGCTACGGCTCCGTCGCTTCGGACTCGGGCGCCGCCGTGCTCGCCTCGATAAGCTGAATGAGAACGGAGGCAAACAGCGAGCCCGCGCTCCAGATCGCCGTCTCGCTGCCGTCGTCGCCGACGACACTCAGCAGGATGTTGTCGTCGTCGGCGATCATAATCCGTCCCGAGCGCTGGTCGTCGTCGCGGTGGGCCGGAGGGATAGCTGTCGTAATACCCTCGAGCGCGCCGAGCCGGTCCCGAACCGTCTCGTTTCTGCTGATCACGGTGACCGGGACCCCGTCGGCCGCGCGATCCTCGAGGGTCCGTTCGATTTCGGACGTGACCAGCTCCGGGAGCCTGGTGCCGAAGACGATCTCCTCGTCGGCCTGCGAGAGGAGATCGACGACGCGGTCGTCGACCCGATCGCGGCTCCGTACCGTCCAGATGTCCTCCTGGGTCTCCTCGGTCGTCGACTCCTCTTTGACCGAGTCGACGAACTCGAAGGCCCGCTCGCGTTCGCGCTCGAAGCGGTTCCGGAGGGTGTCCTCGGCTTCGTCGATACTGACGGGTCGGTACCGGATCGGGCTGGATTGCTGTACCTCGAGCAGTCCGCGATCCTCGAGACTTTCGGCGACGCTGTACACCTGCGATCGCGGGACGTCGGTGACGCTTGCGACGTCACGGGCGGTTCCCGAGCCCAGTCGGTGGAGCGCGATGAACACCTTGGCCTCGTAGCTCGTGAGGCCGAGTCGCTCGAACGCGTCGATGGCCTCGCTTTCGTCGTCGGTCACGGTTCGTCCTCCGATCGATCCTCGGAGACCGTGTCGGTTTCCATTTCGGTTCCGCCGTCGCTCGCGGCCGGCGTCGGCGCATCCGTTCGCGATCGGTCGAAGGAGACGTCCGGCCCGAAGTACCGCGTCCACAACACCAGCAGCGTCGGCAGGACGATCACGCTCGCGAGGAACGAGTAGATGATCGTCATCCCGGTGATGATCCCGAACTGGCGCAACGCCGGCAGGATCGCAAAGGCGAGGGTCCCGAACCCACCGACGGTCGTCGCAGCGCTGCCGAGCAGTGCACCGCCGGTGCCAGTCACGGTCGTGTGCATCGCCGACCAGACGTTGCCCTGGCGCTCGAGTTCGAGTGTGTACCGGGCGCTGATGTGGATGCTGTAGGCGACTCCGAGCCCGATCGTGAGGCTGGTGATCATCCCGGTCAACACGTTAAAGGGCATCCCCAGGAGGTACATCGTCCCGAGGATCCAGCTGACCGCGAACGCGACCGGAAGCAGCGTCACCGTCCCCAGCGTCGCGCTGTTCCCCGTCAGCTTGTACGCGGCCGACAGGAACACGAAGACCGCCACCAGCGTGATCAGCAGGCTCTGGAGCACCGTCTCGAGCAGGTCCTGCTCGACGATGTGGTTGACGATCGGATCGCCGGTTGCGAAGGCGTTCAGTTCGCCGTCGCCGGCGTCGACGTTGCGCTCGTCGCCCGTTCCGGCCACGTCGAGATCACCGGCGATCGACCGCAGCTCCGTGGTGACCTCGTCGAAACCGGCACCGCCGTCAGTCGCAACGATCAGCCGAACCGACTCGTACTCGCCGTCGTCGGTCCGGTGGATGACCGTGCTCGCTTCGTCCTCGTTGACCTCGAACAGTTCGTCGTACAGCGCCTCGACGTTCTGGTCGGGAACGCCGTCGCCGCTCGTGTCCGCGTCCTGGAACGACTCGTTGAACGACTCGTTCTCGGCCGCCGTATCCTCCATTACCGACAGCGGCCCCTGGACGTCCGCGTCGCCGTTGGGTAGCGTGTAGACGACGTCGCTCTGTGCCGCCCCCTCCTGGCTCTCATTGAGCTGCTGTAAGGCCGTGTCGTCGGTTATATCACCGTCCACGAGCAGCTGTGCCTGCGTGTCCTCGCGCTGGAAGTTATCGTTGATGTAGTCGAGATCGTCAGCCGCCTGGTACTCGCCCGGCGCCATCGATCCGGGCAGGTTTTCCGTCCAGCCGGGCGGACTCTCAGCGAGGAAGTCCTCTTCCTCGAAGCTGGTGTCGACCTGGGTCGCGCCGTAGACGCCGCCAGCCGTAAGCAAGAGCGCGGCGATCAGGATGATTACCGGGATCTTCCGGGCCGCCTCCGAACCGAGCGTCAGCGCGCTCGTGAACCCGCCCTCGCCGGTTCCGAACGCCCGCTTGCGGCGATCCCAGCCGCGGGATTCGAGCAGCGAGTCGATCTCGACTTTCAGTGCCGGGATCAGGCCGCCGAAGATGATCAGCGCGGCGATGATCCCGAACGCGCTGACGACTCCGAACTCCTGGATCGGAGCGATCGGGCTCACGAGATTCGCGAGGAAGCCGATCGCCGTCGTCGCCGTCACCCACACGAGCGCGACGCCGACGCCGGCCAGCGCGATCGTCATCGAGCCACGGACGGTGCTGGTCTTCCCCTCGGCCTCGCGCTGTTCGCGGTGGCGCATGAAGACGTGGATCGCGTAGTCGATCGAGAGCCCGATCAGCAACACGGGAACGGCGATCATCATCTGGTTGAACGCGATCCCTGTCCACCCCATGAAGCCGAACGTCCAGATCAACACGCCGCCGATCCCGACGACCCCCATAGCAATGTCGAGCGGATCGCGGTAGGCGATCGCCAGCGCGACGACGACGAACAGCAGAGCCAGCGGACCGACGATCGCGAGGCTGTCACCCATCGAGTTCTCGATCTCGTCGGTGATGATCCCGGCGCCGAAGACGACGTACTCCTGTTCGTCCTGGTTCGCGAGCTCGCGCAGATCGAGCTGGCTTTCGAGGGTCTCGTCCATCTCGCCGCCCATCTCCATGTCGTCGCCGCCGGCGGTCTCCTGGGAGACCATCGTCATCCGGGCGTCGGCCTCGGTCGAACCGGGCTCGTAGTCCGAGGGCATGAATCCGAGCGCCGCGCCCTCGTCGCCGTCGTCGTCTTCGTCGAGGACGTCCTGGAGGAGGTCCTCGAACTCCTCGTCGTCCAGGTCCTCGAGGGCCTCGACCTGCTCGTCGAGCGACGGCGTCTCGTCGTCTTCCTCGAGCTCCTCCCAGCCTTCTTCGAGCGCCTCGGCGTCGTCCTCGAGCTGCTCGTACTCCTCTTCGAGTACACCCAGCGTCGCGCCGGTGTAGATCCCCTCGAGCGCCTCGTTGAGCTCCTGATACTCGGGGCTCTCCTCGGGATCGTCCGGCATCTGTTCGATCGCGAAGCGGTTGGACTCGATCTCGCGGGCCTGCTCGGCGAGCTCCTCGTACTGGTCGGTCTGATCCTCGTCGAGCTCCGCGTCGGCCGCGGCCTCGGCGATTGTCGTCTCGATCTCGGCCTCGATCGCCTCGGCCTCCGCGTCGTCACCGGCCTCGGACGCCGCCTCGTACTCCTGCTGGAGCTCGAGGACGTCGTCGAGCCCGTCCTCGAGGACTCCGCTTCGCTCCTCGAGCTCTGCTTCCTGCTGCTCGAGGCTCTCGGCGTCGTCCTCGAGGGCTTGTCCGTCGGCCTCGAGCGCTTCGGCTTCGGCCTCGAGCTCGGCGAACTCATCCTCGAGGACGCCCGCGGTTGCGGCGGTGAAGACCTCCTCGAGCTCCTCTTCGTCCGGTCCGATTCCCGCGTCGGCGGGATCGAACTCGTCAGGGTCGGCGTCAGCCGCGTCCTCGAGTTCGGCGGCCTCCGCTTCGAGAGCTTCCTGCTGTTCCTCGAGCGCTTCGGCTTCGGCCTCGAGTTCGGCGAACTCATCCTCGAGGACGCCCGCGGTTGCGGCGGTGAAGACCTCCTCGAGCTCGCCCTCGTCGGGTTCGAGTCCCGCGTCGGCGGGATCGGGCTGTGCCTCGTCGCCGTCGCCCTCGAGTTCGGCGGCCTGGGCCTCGAGCTCTTCGCGGTCCGCGTCGAGCTCGGCCGCGTCGTCCTCGAGCTGTTCGTACTCCGAACCGAGGATGCCCGTGGCTACGGTGGTGAGCGCGTCGGAGTCGCCGTCCGCGGCGGCTGCGAGCGCTCCGAGCCCGTCGGCCGGATCGAGGTCGTCCTCGTCGGCCGCGACGTCCTCGGGATCGGACTCGGCGAGCGCCTCGAGCTCGGCGGCCTGCTGGCCGTTGAGGTCGGCTTCCTCGATCGTCTCCTGGATCGTCGTCTCGATCTCGTCCTCGAGTTCGGCAGCGGTCGCCTCGTCGTCCGTCGCCGCTAGCTCCGCGCGGAGCTCGGCGGCTTCGAGAAGTCCGTCCTCGAGAGTCTCGGTTTGCTCCTCGAAGTCGGCCTCGCGGTCCGCGAGGTCGTCGGCGCGCTCCTCGAGTTCTGCCTGCTGGGCCTCGAGTTCGTCGGCGCCGTTCGTCGGGAGCTCGTCGACGTCGTCGGTGTCGATCTCCTCGCGGGCCGTCTCGACGGCGGCCTCGTACTCGGCGGCTTGCTCGTCGTCGAGGTCGGCCTCGGCGATCGTCTCTTCGACCGTCGCCTCGATCTCTTCTTCAGCCTCGGCGGCAGCCGCGTCGTCGCCGGCCGCGCTCGCCAGCTCGTACTCGTACTCGAGTTCGATTACGTCCTCGAGTCCCGACTGAAGCGTCTCGGTT
>JGI2924J29684_1077119_pt1 | contig 13774 bp, 16 predicted proteins | sample BenlonsequencITS_FD_29684 | JGI IMG/M metagenome (IMG submission 29684)
GTAGCGAATTATAAGAAGCCCCGAATAACATAGCAATGAATTACTATTTCATTTTTTGAATAAGAACCCTCCCAAAGCATTAATTTATTTATATATCTTTACACCATACTTTTTAAATAAAGATTCGGAAAATCATATTGTTAATTACTTCACTTTCCGGTGATTAAGTGCCAGACTGAAATCAGCCTAACAGGAGGTAACGATGGTACGTATCTATACGTTGACGCTTGCGCCTTCTCTCGATAGCGCAACAATCACGCCGCAAATTTATCCCGAAGGTAAACTTCGCTGCTCCGCGCCGGTATTCGAACCTGGCGGCGGCGGTATTAATGTCGCTCGCGCCATTGCGCATCTTGGCGGCGCCGCGACCGCGATTTTTCCGGCTGGCGGCGCTACCGGTGAACATCTGGTTGCACTACTGGCCGACGAAAATGTCCCCGTTTCTACCGTCGATACGAAAGACTGGACTCGCCAGAACCTGCACGTCCACGTTGAGTCCAGCGGCGAACAATATCGTTTTGTTATGCCCGGCGCCACGCTGGACGATGACGAGTTTCGCCAACTTGAAGAACAGGTGCTGGAAATTGAATCCGGAGCAATCCTGGTTATCAGCGGTAGCCTTCCGCCCGGTGTTAAGGTCGAGAAACTCACGCAACTGATTTCCGCCGCGCAAAAGCAAGGCATTCGCTGCATTATTGATAGCTCTGGCGAAGCGCTCACCGCTGCACTGGCGCTTGGCGACATCGAACTGGTGAAACCTAACCTGAAAGAATTGGGGGCGTTGGTCAATCGAGATCTTACGCAGCCTGATGATGTGCGCAAAGCAGCCCTGGAAGTAGCGCAAAGCGGCAAGGCGCGCCGGGTGGTTGTCTCGCTGGGGCCACAAGGGGCGCTGGGCGTAGACAGCGAGAATTGCATTCAGGTGGTTCCTCCCCCGGTAAAAAGTCAAAGCACCGTCGGCGCAGGCGACAGTATGGTGGGCGCTATGACATTAAAACTGGCGGAAGACGCGTCGCTAGAAGAGATGGTGCGCTTCGGCGTAGCGGCAGGCAGCGCCGCTACGCTCAATCAGGGTACGCGTCTGTGTTCTCGTGACGATACCCAAAAAATATACGCCTATCTTTCCGCACAATAATCGTTTCCCCCTCGACGAGGGGGAAATCGGAAAATCGGTTGACGGGCGGCGTATCCGCCTCTTTTAGAAACAGATTTGCTTCCCGCGAGGTGAACGATGTCCAGTGGCGATATTACCCGTTATGTCATTACCGTAACATTCCATGAAGATTCCCTTACCGAGTTTAACGAACTCAATAACCATCTGACGCGCAGCGGTTTTTTGCTCACTTTAACGGACGATGAAGGGAGTGTGCATGAGCTCGGTACGAATACGTTCGGCTTTATTAGCGCTCAGAGCGCTGATGAAATCAAAGCGCTTGTCACCGGACTTGCGAAAAGCGCGTTAGATAAGGACGTCGACATTACCGTGACGACCTGGGAGGAGTGGAGTAAAAACGCACAATAAGTGCCATTCCCGCCGCGGCGCGTCCGCGATGTGCGTTAGCTCGTATTTTTTAACCGCATTTTTGCGCTAACCTTATGATCTGGCAGACAACGTGGGGAGAGACATTATGTGGCAGGCTATCAGTCGTCTTTTAAGCGAGCAAGTCGGTGAAGGCGAAATCGAACTGCGTAATGAACTGCCTGGCGGAGAAGTTCATGCCGCATGGCATTTGCGTTATGCAGGTCATGATTTTTTCGTGAAGTGCGATGAACGAGAAATGCTTCGCGGTTTTACCGCTGAAGCCGATCAGCTGGAGCTGCTCTCCCGCAGTAAAACTGTTGTTGTACCTAAAGTATGGGCGGTAGGTTCAGATCGGGATTACAGCTTTTTAGTCATGGACTACCTCCCGCCCCGCCCGCTGGACGCCCATAATGCGTTTATTCTTGGGCAACAGTTAGCGCACCTGCACGAATGGAGCGATCAACCACAATTTGGTCTCGATTTTGACAACGCGCTCTCTACCACGCCGCAGCCGAATGCCTGGCAACGCCGTTGGTCGACTTTTTTCGCCGAACAGCGCATTGGCTGGCAGCTTGAATTAGCCGCGGAAAAAGGCATTACCTTTGGCAACATTGACGCCATTGTTGAACATGTGCAACAACGTCTTGCATCGCACCAACCGCAGCCTTCTCTTCTGCATGGCGATCTGTGGTCAGCGAACTGCGCGCTTGGCCCTGACGGCCCTTATATCTTCGATCCGGCCTGCTATTGGGGAGACAGAGAGTGCGATTTGGCGATGCTGCCGCTGCATACCGGTCAGCCTCCGCAGATATATGACGGCTATCAGTCCGTCTCGCCGTTATCGGTGGATTTTCTCGACAGGCAGCCAATTTACCAACTCTACACCCTGCTTAATCGGGCAAGATTGTTTGGCGGTCAGCACCTGCTCATGGCGCAAAAAGCGATGGATCGGCTGCTTGCGGCATAGCTACACCGCCCATGCCGGATAAGCTGCGCACGTTATCCGGCATTTTCAGTTTACATAAAACCTAACAAGGTAAAGAAAAAGTAGCCGAGCACGATAATAATAACCGGCAAAATATAGAGCGAGAAAAACTGTAAAAAGATGGTATGGTGCGGCACCACGATACGTGACTCTATCTGCTCACGCGTTAGTCCTTCCGCGCCTTTTGCTTTTTCCAGGATCAATTGATCTTCCACGCCTTCACGTAAAAAACGCGACTGGCGGCTCATTCTGGCACCGGAATCCTGCATCGCCAGTCCGACAAAAATCAGAATAAAAATCAGCCAGAAGCCGATGTTCAGACTTCCCTGAAAATTCGGCGTCGGCGAGTTGTACCAAAATACATTCAGGAACGGCGTATTCACGCGCATCATGTCTATCATTACGTGGGTAAAATCCAGCATTACCGCATTTATCCCTTCCTGCTTTTCACTATGCGCATACATAAATTTAAGAACTGAAATGAGAGTGGAAAGCAGCGCTGGAATAAAAATGACCCATCCTACAACTCTTTTTAGGATTGCAATGCGTCCAGCTTGTTGATACGTCATAAGTTCCCCTTGATAAAGACGCGTCGTTTTAGCCTAAGTCTACCTGGTGATTCCCATTTTCGCCTGATCTTTAAGGGCGTTATACTAGTAACATAGTCATAATGAACGTTTGATCCGTAATTTTTAATCTCATCAGGAGAGGTTGTGATGTCAACCCCGCGTCAAATTCTTGCTGCAATTTTCGATATGGATGGGCTACTGATCGATTCCGAACCGCTCTGGGATCGCGCTGAACTGGACGTGATGGCAAGTTTAGGCGTAGATATTACTCGACGCCATGAACTGCCGGACACGCTTGGGCTACGCATTGATATGGTTGTGGATCTTTGGTTTGCGCAGCAACCGTGGAGCGGCCCCGATCGCCAGGAAGTAACAAACCGCGTCATTGCCCGCGCTATTACGCTTATCGAAGAGACACGTCCTCTTTTGCCGGGCGTGCATGAGGCCGTGGCGCTGTGTAAAGCTCAGGGGTTATTTGTGGGGCTCGCCTCGGCATCGCCGCTGCATATGCTGGAAAAAGTGCTCACCATGTTCGAACTGCGCGACAGTTTTGACGCGCTAGCTTCTGCGGAAAAATTGCCTTACAGCAAACCGCACCCGCAGGTCTATCTTGATTGTGCGGCCAAATTAGGCGTTGATCCTTTGACCTGCGTGGCGCTGGAGGATTCAGTTAATGGTTTAATCGCAGCAAAGGCGGCGCGAATGCGCGCCATTGTGGTGCCAGCAGAAGAGAACCAGCGCGATCCACGCTTTGCGCTGGCGAATGTAAAACTTAGCTCGCTGAGGGGGCTGACGGCGGCGCATCTGCTCGGTTAAGATATTTCCGTAACAAAGCAAACAGGCGATTAGCCGCTTAGCCAGACGGCAAGCGGCTTTGACAGAGACAAAGAGTTACAACGTCACCACTTCCGCCTACTGTATAAAAACCCTATACTGTATGAATTGACAGTTTTATGGGTTTTATCATGACGGCGGAAGGACATCTTCTTTTTTCTATAGCCAGCGCGGTTTTCGCCAAGAATGCCGGGCTAACGCCGGTCCTTGCGCAGGGCGACTGGTGGCATATTATTCCTTCGGCTATTTTGACCTGCCTGCTGCCGGATATCGACCACCCCAAATCTTTTCTTGGTCAGCGTCTGAAATGGGTATCGAAACCGATCGCCAGAGCGTTCGGCCACCGGGGGTTTACCCATAGCCTGCTGGCGGTTTTTGCCCTACTGGCGACCTTTTACCTTAAAGTGCCGGATACGTGGATTATTCCCGCAGATGCGCTGCAAGGCATGGTACTCGGCTATTTAAGCCACATCGTCGCAGATATGCTCACGCCTGCGGGCGTTCCCCTATTGTGGCCGTGCCGCTGGCGTTTCCGCCTGCCTATCCTCGCGCCGCGAAAAGGCAATCAACTGGAGCGGTTTTTATGTATGGCGTTGTTTGCCTGGGCTGTGTGGATGCCGCAGTCTATTCCAGAAAACAGCGCAATACGCTGGTCTTCGCATATGATCAATATCCTGCAAATGCAGTTCAATCGTTTTATAAATCACCAGATTGATTAGTAAAACAACGCAAAAGTCATTTTTGGCATAACCCATTCTATTTGAATATAAGAACCAGCTCACAGTTCTGCTAACCTTGCGGCAACAGAATCGCTAAAACAGAGCGTTTCATAATAAAAAAATTAGGAGAACGGGGATGAATTTTCCATTAATCGCGAACATTGCGGTGTTCGTCATTCTGCTGTTTGTACTGGCGCAAGCCCGTCATAAACAGTGGAGTCTGGCTAAAAAAGTGCTTATCGGCCTTGTGATGGGCGTGATCTTTGGTCTGGCCCTGCACACCATTTATGGCGCTGACAGTCAGGTGTTAAAAGACTCAATTCAGTGGTTCAATATTGTCGGCAACGGCTATGTGCAATTGCTGCAAATGATTGTTATGCCTCTGGTATTCGCCTCTATTTTAAGCGCCGTGGCACGGCTGCATAATGCCTCTCAATTGGGGAAAATCAGTTTTCTGACGATCGGCACGCTGCTATTTACTACCCTTATTGCAGCGCTGGTGGGCGTGCTGGTTACCAATCTGTTCGGGCTGACGGCGGAAGGTTTGGTTCAGGGAGGCGCGGAAACCGCGCGTCTGAATGCCATTGAGACGAACTATGTCGGCAAAGTAGCCGATCTCAGCGTGCCGCAACTGGTGCTATCTTTTGTGCCGAAAAACCCGTTTGCGGATCTGACTGGCGCAAACCCTACGTCTATTATCAGCGTGGTGATATTCGCCGCATTTCTGGGCGTTGCCGCGCTCAAACTGCTGAAAGATGATGCGCCAAAAGGCGAGCGCGTGCTTATCGCTATCGATACTCTGCAAAGCTGGGTGATGAAACTGGTACGTCTGGTGATGCAACTGACGCCTTACGGCGTCCTGGCGCTGATGACCAAAGTGGTTGCCGGCTCTAATCTGCAGGACATCATTAAGCTGGGAAGCTTCGTGGTAGCGTCATATCTTGGTCTGGCGATTATGTTTGTGGTTCACGGCATTTTACTGGGCGCGAACGGTATCAGCCCGTTGAAATATTTCCGCAAGGTATGGCCGGTGCTGACATTTGCTTTTACCAGCCGTTCCAGCGCCGCCTCCATTCCATTAAATGTTGAAGCGCAAACCCGCCGCCTGGGCGTGCCGGAATCCATCGCCAGCTTTGCAGCCTCTTTTGGCGCGACCATTGGCCAAAACGGGTGCGCCGGTCTTTACCCTGCAATGCTGGCGGTAATGGTTGCGCCAACGGTCGGCATTAATCCATTAGATCCTGTATGGATAGCAACACTGGCGGGTATCGTTACCGTGAGTTCGGCGGGGGTTGCCGGCGTTGGCGGCGGCGCGACGTTCGCCGCGCTGATTGTGCTGCCTGCCATGGGCTTACCGGTCACGCTGGTCGCGCTGTTAATTTCCGTTGAACCGTTGATTGATATGGGGCGCACCGCGCTGAACGTGAGCGGCTCAATGACCGCCGGTACGCTGACCAGTCAGTGGCTGAAGCAGACCGATAAAACCATTCTCGATAGCGAAGAAGACGGCGAACTGGCGCACCGATAGTACGTTATCGGGAGTTCACATCGCCCTCCAGCACACGAGGTTCAGTAACTAAAGATTGCTTGTCACTAAAAGCGCCGGTACTTGAGACCGGCGCTTTTAATTTTGCTTAGTCAGCGATTTCGTTTTCCTGGCGAACCTGATTCGCCCAGCGCTGCGCCGATTCCGGCACGCTAAAGGCGGGCGACCGTTGAAATGACTCCCCCATCAAAACAAATGCAACATATTTACCGCGCAGTATCCAGACGTCGCGAAACGCATCCATTTTTATCGCATGTTCCGGCGGCGCGGGTTCAACACGCGGAATATAGCTAATAATCTGGCGATTTTGCTGGCGAAGAGGTTTCATCATTAATGCTTCACTAAAAGGCTAAGGCTAAAAATCAGAAAAACACTATCTTAGCCGATCTTCCCCCTCAACGTCCTGCTCTGCGCGTGCGATTTCCCCGTTGCGCCTTTTCCGACGTTCCGCTCTCCCATGGCATAATTGCTGAAATATTCTATAGTTAGAGTGATTTTGACTACTACCACGCCCATTTCAGTGATGCAATCCGAAGACAAGTTCAATGTCGCATAATGAGAAATCCCCCCATCAATCCCCCGTACATGATACCCGTGAATCACAACCCGGCCTGGATTCCCTGGCGCCGTCAGATGGTTCACATCGACCTACTCCAGAATCGACGCCGCCGGGCGCTCAGCTGACAGCTCCCGGCAGTTTAAAAGCCCCCGATACCGCAAATGACAAGGTCACCGCCCTCGACGCCTTTCGTAAAGGCAGCAAAAATTAATCGCCGACGATCAAAATTCTCTGCGCGCAGGCAGCCGCGGCCCTACTTTGCTGGAAGATTTTATCCTACTTGAGAAAATTACCCACTTTGATCATGAGCGTATCCTGGAGAGGATCGTTCATGCCCGCAGCTCTGCCGCGCACGGCTATTTTCAGCCCTACAAAGACCTGAGCGATATCACGAAAGCTGCGTTTCTGTGCGATCCAGAGAAAATTACCCCGGTCTTTGTTCGCTTTTCGACAGTACAGGGCGGCGCCGGTTCAGCCGATACCGTGCGGATATCCGCGGTTTTGCGACCAAATTTATACCGAAGAGGGAATTTTCGATCTCGTCGGCAATAACACCCCGATCTTTTTTATCCAGGATGCGCATAAATTTCCGGATTTTGTGCATGCCGTTAAGCCCGAACCACACTGGACTATTCCGCAAGGGCAGAGCGCGCATGACACTTTCTGGGACTATGTTTCCTTACAGCCTGAGACGCTGTACAACGTGATGTGGGTAATGTCGGATCGCGGCATTCCGCGCAGTTATCGGACGATGGAGGGGTTCGGTATTCACACCTTCCCGCCTGATCAATGCGCAAGGAAAAGCGACCTTTGTCCGTTTCCACTGGAAACCGTTGGCGGGTAAAGCCTCGCTGGTATGGGATGAATCACAAAACTGACCGGCCGCGATCCAGATTTTCACCGCCGTGATCTGTGGGAGGCTATCGAAGCGGGCGATTTCCCGGAATATGAGCTGGGTCTGCAGCTCATTGCGGAAGAAGATGAATTTAAATTCGATTTTGATCTGCTCGATCCGACCAAACTGATCCCGGAAGAATTGGTGCCAGTACAACACGTCGGCAAAATGGTGTTAAACCGTAATCCGGACAACTTTTTCGCTGAGAACGAACAAGCGGCATTTCATCCGGGACATATTGTTCCCGGCATTGATTATACCAACGACCCGTTGTTACAGGGACGCCTGTTCACTTATACCGATACGCAAATCAGCCGTCTGAGGGGGCCAAACTTCCACGAAATTCCGATTAACCGTCCCACCTGCCCCTATAATAATTTCCAGCGTGACGGTATGCACCGAATGGATATCGACACCAATCCGGCGAACTATGAACCGAACTCCATTAATGACAACTGGCCGCGCGAAACGCCGCCAGCGCCAAAACGCGGCGGATTTGAGTCCTGTGGATGGTCATAAAATCCGCGAACGTAGCCCCGCACTAGCAGGCGATGCCCGACGGTTTAAGGCGATATTAAACATTGATAGCCAGGGGGAAAAAGGGCTGGTTGAGGCGGATAACGTTGACCACCACTTTATGGACACCCTGCTAACGCTGATGGCGGCGCACCGTGTCTGGTCACGTGCGGGAAAAATTAACGCGATTCCTGCATAAGCGGCAAAAAATGCGGCGCAGGAATGCGCCGCAAACTCAGGAGCTAAATATCAAGAAAACTGCCAGGACGATATCCACGTTCCGCAATCGCTGCCTTGAGTGACGCAGAGGTCAATACATCCAGTTCAGTTAAGCGGGGGTAACAATAAGCGCTCTGGCGAATAATGTTGTCAACAAAGGCGGGATGACACATCACTTCCAGCGAACCTTCTCCTCGATGCGCCGAAGTATCCAGAATGTGTAAAAAGCGCGCTTCGGAGATTTCCTCGCCGTAAAACTCACTACTAAATCCCTGCGTACTGCGCAAATTTGACGGCAGATTGCCTGCGTTAAACACCGTCTGACGGTCAATACGTAACGCAATCCCGCGCTGCGCCGCAAAGCGGGCGGCGATGGGGAAAATTTGCGGGAACATATGCACATGATGGTGGCTGTCGAGATGCGTGGGCTCCCGACCAAATAATTCGATGAAACGCTGATACTGACACGCCAGCTCATACGCAATTTCATCCAGCGGAAGCGTATCCTCCTCCGCCATCTGCCAGATCCATTTCCCCAACAGGCCGTCTCGCGTCAGACCCGGCATCTCTGACACCGGTTTACCTAACGTCAAAACAAAATGCATTCCCACCCCCAGCGCGGGCAGCCCGTGGCTAAGCTGCGCCGCATGGTCAATAGCCTCGCCATTGACCAGCGCAGTTGTGGAGGTCACAACGCCGTTGCGATAGGCTTCAACAATGCCGTAGTTTTGCCCTTTACTCAGGCCAAAATCATCTGCATTCACAATCAACACGCGTTTCATAGCCTACCTCTGTCAGTGTTGCTTACCTTTAAGCGCGTCGATGCAAGTGGCAAAGTTAGGCAACCATTTTTCATGCGCCAGAATGAGTTCACGCGCCAGGACTTCTGCGTCGCGGTCGGAATGCACCAACGGACTCAGGTTAAGCGCCAGCAGTACATCATTGAAGTTTCCGCTCAACGCCGCATTGCTGGCCGCGACCTCAAACCCTTTAATGGTATGGATAAGCCCCAGTACTTTTTCGTCAAAACGGGTGATACGCGGGTGGGGCCTCGCGCCATTGCGTCCCAGGGTGCAGGTCATTTCTACCGCCCAGTCAGCCGGGATATTCTCTACATGCCCATGATGCGGAATATTAACGTAGTGCTCGGTCTGCTTGTCATTATAAATAGCGTTAATGACTTCACAAGCAGCATCGGAATAATAAGCGCCGCCGCGCTGCTCAAGCTCTTTCGGTTTCACGTTTAGCTCAGGATTTTTGTACAAATCGAAGAGTTGTTTTTCCACTTTTTGCACGACCTGAGCGCGCGCACCGCCTTTGTAGTATTCGCCCATTTCAATAGCCAACATCTCTTTTTGCTTGAAGTAATACAGCAAATAAGAGCACGGCAGCATGTTCAGCGAGCGAATCAATCCTTCACTAAACGGCAGATCAAAGATATTTTTTACGGTTGACGCTTTCAACTGACCGGACGCCACGCCATCCAGTAATTCTGCGAACCGTGAGGTGCCATTTACCAGCACATCTTTAATAAAGACCATATGGTTTAAACCAAACAGGTCAATGGAAAGATCGTCATTCTCATTCAGCGCCAGCACGTCATGAATAAACATTTTCATGCCGACAGGAATATTACATACGCCGATGAATTTTTTAAAGTTGGTATGGCGATAAACCGCTTCCGTCACCATCCCCGCCGGATTAGTAAAGTTAATGACCCATGCATTCGGACATAATTCTTCGACATCTTTTATGATGCCAAAAATAACCGGAATGGTACGCAGCCCTTTAAATAAACCGCCAGCGCCGTTGGTTTCCTGCCCCAGATAGCCGTGGCTAAGCGGAATACGTTCGTCCAGTTCACGGGCTTTAAGCTGACCAACGCGTAGCTGGGTAGTGACAAAATTAGCGTCTTTCAGCGCTTCCCGGCGATCCAGCGTTTTATACAGTTTTAGCGGAACGCCTGCTTTATCAATCATTCGCTGGCATAGGTCAAAAATAATATCCAGCTTCTCTTTTCCATCTTCAACGTCAACCAGCCATAATTCAGTGACAGGTAATTCATGGTAGCGTTTAATAAAGCCTTCAAGTAATTCAGGGGTGTAGCTGCTCCCGCCACCAATAGTGACGACTTTTAATTTCTGGCTCATAATATCTCCCTTCAGTGCATGACACTGATATGTATTACACTATACCCACTCGTAAATAATAGCGTGACGTTCCCCGCGCTATTGGGGCAAGCGTGAAATGTGGTTAATCGAGCAATGCAAACCGTTATTCATTAATTTCCGTCAATCGTTTCCGATAACTATTCGGCGTGAATGAGGTCATTTTCTTAAACGTTTTAATAAACAGGCTAGGACTACTATACCCAGCCTCATAAGCAATATCCGTAACCGAATAGTTGGTCATTTCCAACTGTTTCTTGGCAAAATTAATGCGAATCTCATTAATGATTTGCATCGGCGTTTTGCTGTAATAACGTCGGGTGGCACGCGTCAGATATTCCTGGGATTTTGCCGACAGGCGCACCATATTTTCCAGCGCATTTTCGCCAAACTGCGATTTATCATGCATTATCTCAACGGTCGCTTTCAGCCATTGTGGAATATCATCATAAACCTGCTCTTCGCGGTAATGGCGTAAGCGGTTTATAATGTAAAACGTCACTACTTCTATAAATTCGTCGAGCCCATTGCCGCGAAAATTCAGCGATGCAATCACCGTTTCAATATAGGTCAGGAAGGTGCTATTCACCCTATATACCTGCGATGCCACAAAACAAAACGGCAGTAACGGAAGATAATGCTGTTCAAAAAAACGTTTACTAATTCCTACGTTCAGAATACGCGTTGCGCCAAACTCATAGAAACTTTGGTGATTCGATCCCACCGGGATAAAAACAAAATCTCCACGTTCCAGCAGCACACGCTTTCCGTTGATTTCCTGGTAATAGCGTCCGGTTAATACCAGGGTAAATTCATAGTAGTCGTGCTGATGCAGCCCGGTGACGCTTTCCGTCTTGTTATAGATAAACACATGGAAATTTTTGCCATTGAAGAGCTGCTGCTCATAAACCGTTTTGATTTCCGTCGCGTTAACCTGTAACTGCATCATCCGCCCCCTGTTATTTCAGTTTCTCATGGAGCTCAATCAACTCGGCAATCAGTTCACGAGCCAGCATTGACGTCATCAAATGATCCTGAGCGTGAACCAGGACCAGACTGACTTTCATTTTACCTTCGCCCTGATCGCCTTCAATGAGTTTTGTCTGCACAAGATGCGCTTCATTGAGCGCCATGCGCGACTGGTCCATCATCGCTTTCGCCGCCTCAAAATCGCCTTCTTTCGCTTTTCTGAGCGCACCATATGCCAGGCTGCGCGCCTGGCCAGAATTGATGATAAGCCCCATAACGACTTCTTCGAGTTCCTCAGCCGCTGTCTGGCTATCTACAACATTTTCAAGATCAAACATAGTCTTTCCTCTGATTCAGCCCGGCATGGCATCCCATGCCGGCGCGGAGTTTAGAATTTCAGTGCGTTAGCGATATCTTCTTCGCTTTCTTCCTGCTCAATGGCGTTCTGCGCTTTGTTGGCAACCACCACGAAGGGGAGGTAAATCAGGGTGGCGACCCCCAGGTTAAATAGCGCGACCAGTAATGCGGCGACGCTGCCGTTAGTGTTAAAGAACGCCCCCAGCCCGGTTGGCATGGTCCACGGGGCAATATTGGTAATCGGCGGAATAATACCCAAATAGTAAGCCACCAGCGTAATCGCCGCCAGAATCGGTTGAACCAGAATAAATGGGATAAACATTACCGGGTTCATAATAATCGGCAGGCCAAACAGGATAGGCTCGTTAATCTGGAAGACACCCGACGGCAGCGCCAGTTTTGCGACCTGACGATAGTCCGCGCGACGAGATGCCAGAAAGATAGCGATGATCAGACCCAGCGTTGCGCCGCTACCACCGAGGAAGATATAAGAATCCAGCATCGGTTTTGCCCAAACATGGAACGTTTTACCCGCTTCCAGCGCCGCATCGACGGAGCCAAACTGCTGGTAAATAGAGATGTTTTCCAGCGCCCAGGGTGTCATGATGCCGCTGTCCAGCGCGGTCAGCGCCAGAGAACCGTGAATACCAAAGAACCACAGTAGCGGGACAAATATGACATACGCCCATCCTACTACGCTGCCCAGTGATGCCAGCGGCGTAGAGATAGTGTCCATAATAATCTGATGGAAGTTAGAACCGTAATTAGACAGGACCCAGGAAATAATCCCCATAATGGAGAGAATAATAAAGCCGGGAATTAATGCTGAGAATGAGCGGGACACCGAAGCGGGTACGCTGTCCGGCAGTTTAATCACCCAGTTGCGCCGGACAACAAACGTAAACATCTCCGCGACGACCAAACCAATAATAATACCGGAGATAATATTCGCGCCGCCCAGCCAGTTAGCGCCCACGGCGTAAGCCTCGCCTACGCTATACGGCGTTACGGTCATAAACGCCGCCACGGAAAGCAGTCCGGCGGCCAGCGCGTCAACCTTACGCTCTTCCGCTAACGCCATGCCGATAAAAAATGGCGCCATGAGCGACATAATACCTAATGTGCCGTTATAGACATTGCCGCCAATACCTTTCAACCCATTAAGCGTTTCAATGATTGAGGCATCAAGCCGAATGCCCATGGAATAAAAAAATGCCCCCTCCCCAAAGCTTAGAAAAACGTTGTTAATTAATACAAACATCGCCCCTGCAAGGGTTAATGGCATTAAGCGAATAAAGCCGTTTTTGATTGCATTAACGTGTGGCTGTTTTCCTATTTTTACAGCAAAAGGAAGGAGTACCTTTTCAAGTGAAGCAATGACATTACTCATAGAAAAATACCCTTAAATACCGCAATAAACTATTGCGGTTAGTGTATGAAATAACTCTTTGACGGGAAAAATTAAAAAAATAATTAATTCGCTGCGGCTTTTTTAATTGCTGCTACCGCAGCTTTAAGCACGCCTAAACCATCCACCTTGCCGTACAACATTGAATCAATAACTTCTACCGGTTTATCGGATAATAAACGCTGAATTTCGGGTAACATATAAGCGATTTGTGGACCTAACAGCACAACGTCCGCTGTCGGGCCTTTTTCACCGACCAAGGTTTCAGGGAATGCTTCAATAATAACCGGCACTTCATATTTTTCAGCCTGAGCGCGCATTTTCGATACCAGTAATGACGTTGACATGCCCGCAGAACAAAACAGATAAATGTGTTTCTTTTCCATAAAAACCGTCCTCATGTGCGATTATCTGTCAGCAAGATACGCCGCAAGCCTCAACCTGCATCCATACTCTGGGCGACTTGCGTAACCGAATTTACTTTTTTAGGTGGCTGAAATGAGTATAC
>JGI2924J29684_1077118_pt1 | contig 13743 bp, 12 predicted proteins | sample BenlonsequencITS_FD_29684 | JGI IMG/M metagenome (IMG submission 29684)
AGTTGCTTGATATTAATAATTCCAAAACGCTTGCATATTAAGAGCTTGAGCTTATTTTTAAGGTGCGAAAGTTGAGTTAATTACAGAAGCAAGACTTCTTGCATACATACCGCCGTCTGAACGGCTAACAATAAACGCGTTACCTCCTGTTCGTCATTAAACGGCCAGGCAACTTCTACATCAATATTGTTGGGATTAAATTCTTCACCGTATATAATATAACTAAAGCTTTGGCGCATTTAGCCTCCATATACTGATTTCATCAACAATGAGCGAATCACCTGCGGTGGGGGTTGAGGAAAATATGATAGACGTTTCCTAACACTGTGCACTGTTACTTTCGGGACGTCACGCATCCGGATGCCATAAGGGTTATTTTTTCATATCCTTTGGGATATGTTTTGAGAAATAAGTAATTGAAAAATGAATAACGTCCACTTAAAAAAAAATTCAAAAAATATATAAGCAGTATCTGGTTCGTTGCTGGAGATTTCGTTTCTACTTGCTGGTTGATTATAGGATGTTACTGCGAAAAGTTGTCCATTTGGTAAGTTGGCTTAAAACTTGGACAGGTTCCTCTGTCCAAATACAGGTGCGTAATTCTAGGTTTCACAAGGAGGTTCTTATGAATCACTCCGTTCTTGATTTATTTCATCCGCTTATCCGCAAATGGTTTGTCGAAAAGGTGGGCTTGCCTACCGATATTCAGGCCCAGGCCTGGCCCCGTGTTGCCAAAGGCGAGCATGTCTTAATTACAGCTCCCACGGGTAGCGGTAAAACCCTGACCGCCTTTCTCTGGTCACTGCAAAAGCTAATTACCGGCGATTGGCTGGGTGGTCGGGTACGGGTCTTGTATGTTTCGCCCTTGAAGGCCCTTAATAACGATGTGCAGCGCAACCTGTTGAAGCCCCTCGAAGAGATGCGGGCGTATTTTGAAGAAGTAGGTGAGCTGTTTCCCCCTATTCGGGTACTCACCCGCAGTGGAGACACCCCGCAAAACGAACGCCGGCAGATGCTGCGCAGGCCGCCCGAAATTCTAATTACCACACCTGAGAGTCTCAATCTATTGCTCAGTTCCAAAAACAACCGAATGATTTTAAGCGGGGTGGAAACGGTTATTTTGGACGAAATCCATGCCGTCTTGGACAGCAAACGGGGCACCCATCTGATCACGGCGGTGGACCGGCTTGTTCCTTTGGCGGGTGAATTCCAACGTATCGCCTTATCCGCTACGGTCCGGCCCCTGGAACCGGTCGCTGAATTTGTGGGTGGCCTCAAAGCACGGCAAGCCGGTGAGGACTATCGTTATGAAAAGCGGCCGGTGGTTATCTTGCGGTCGACTGTCAAAAAACAATATAACTTGACCGTTGATGCTATTAAACAGAATAATGATGGGGTGGAGGGGGAGCAAGACGCTCTTTGGCAGGCATTGGCTGCCGCCTTGACGAAGGTGATTCGCGAAAACAATGCCACCCTGGTGTTTTGCAATAACCGCCGGACAGTTGAAAAACTAACCCGCTATATCAATGATGCCGCGGGCGAGCCCCTGGTTTACTCCCACCATGGCTCACTGGCCCGGGAACTCCGCCTGGCGGTGGAACACAAACTTAAACATGGTGAACTGAAAGGAATTGTAGCTACCAATTCCCTCGAATTAGGCATTGATATCGGCGAACTGGATACGGTAATTTTGGTGCAAACCCCGCCCTCGCTGACTGCTGCCGTCCAAAGGATTGGCCGGGCCGGCCACGGGGTGGGCCAGGTGAGCCGGGGGACTTTGTTCCCTGTTTTCGGGCACGATTTTTTGGAAGCTGCGGTAACTTCACTTAACCTGCCTGCGGCCGAGATTGAGCCCATCGCTCCTATTGAAGCGACCTTGGATGTGCTGGCGCAGGTGCTGTTGTCTATGACCGCCGTTCAGACCTGGGACGTGGATGAGCTTTATGCTTTCCTTAAGACCAGTTATCCCTATCGCCATTTGCCCCGGAAAAGTTATGACCTGCTGCTGGAAATGTTGGCGGGCCGCTATGCGGATACCCGCTTGCGCGAACTTAAACCCCGCATTATTTGGGATAAGCTGGACCATACGGTCAAAGCCCGGGACGGGGCGGTCCGCCTGGTTTACCAGGGAGGCGGCACCATCCCCGACAGGGGTTACTATGACCTCCGCTTGATGGATACCAAGGCCAAGATAGGTGAACTGGATGAGGAGTTCGTTTGGGAGCGGAACGTGGGCGAAACCTTTATGCTGGGTACCCGGGTATGGCGGATTATGCGTGTTACGCACAATGATGTGGAAGTAGTGCCCGGTGATCGAACAATTAACATCATACCCTTCTGGCGGGCGGAAGAGCAAAACCGGGACTTCTATTTTGCCGAAAAAATAGGCCTCTTTTTGGAAGAGGCGGATCAAAACCTGGAAACAGAATGGTTCGCGCATCAGCCGGTGTTCAAAAACACGTGGTCCCCATACGCCGTCGAACGGCTCCTGGCATTTCTCAAAGAGCAAAAAGAAGCGACGGGCCAACCTTTGCCCCACCGACATCATATATTAATTGAACATTTTGCCGACCCCCTGAACACGGCGGACAGCAAACAGGTTATTATACATACCCTGTGGGGCGGCAAAGTCAACCGGCCTTTGGCCATGGCTTTGGCCGCCGCCTGGGAGAGAAAGTTCGGTTATCCCCTGGAGATATATGTCAGCAACAACAGCGTCATGTTAATGCTGCCCCATAGTTTTGCGCCGCTGGATCTTTTCTCCCTGGTTTCGCCCCAAAATCTGGAGCATCTTTTACGGAGCAAATTGGAAAGCTCAGGCTTTTTCGGTGCCAAATTTCGTGAAAACGCGGGACGTGCCCTGCTATTGCCCAGGGCCGGTTTCAAAAAGCGCATGCCTCTGTGGCTCAACCGCCTCAGGGCTAAAAAATTAATGGCAGCGGTCACCCCATATGCCGATTTTCCCATCATGCTGGAGACCTGGCGCACCTGCCTGAAGGATGAATTTGATTTGGAGACGGTCAAACAACTGTTGGACGAAATAAACGATGGCCGAATCGGGATCAGCGAAACAGTTACCCACCAACCGTCTCCCTTTGCGTCTGATGTAATTTGGCGCCAGACCAACAAATATATGTATGAAGACGACACCCCTTTCTCCGACCAGCAGTCGGGTTTGAGCCAGGAATTATTGAAAGAGCTGGTATATGCACCTCATTTACGGCCCGCAATCCCGGAGGCCTTAGTCCGGGAATTGGACGGTAAACTAAAGCGGACCGCGCCCGGGTATGCGCCCCCTGACGGGGAGGAACTATTGCTTTGGATTAAAGAACGTCTTTTTATTCCCGCTGATGAAGCAGCCTCCCTTTTTGCCGCTATGCAAAGGGATTACCGGGCAGCTGATCATAGTTTAACCTTAGATAAAATTAAGCGCACTTTGGGGGATAAGGTGGCCTGGCTGCACCTGTCGGGGACGGAACAGCCGGGCTTGTGCGCTCTGGAAATCTTGCCGAGGATTGTTGCCTGCCTGGGTGTCGGCTTTTCCGATCTTACCCTGCGTCCCTTAATCCCTCAGGCAGCGGACGAGCTGTCGGCAGGCTTAAATAAAGCTTCGGCCCTTTTTGAACAGGAGACGGGTGCGGAGTCCGGGGAACTCAGTAGCGATACCGCCTTCTTTGTGCACCAGTGGTTATCCTATTACGGTCCCGTGCCGCGGGAGTTTGTCGGGCGGTGCCTCGGTCTGCCGGCTGAAGTTTGCGCGGCCGTTTTGGCCACCCTGCTGGAAGAGGAATGTATCGTGGCGGATGTGCTTACTCAGGGAGCCAGCCAAGAAGAGGTATGTGACCGTGAAAATTTGGAGCGCTTGTTGGCGATGGCCAGGCGTGCCCGCCAGCCGGAATTCAAGCCTTTGCCGGTGACCGCACTGCCCTTATTTTGGGCGACCTACCAGGGGGTCGTTGAAAAAGGGACGGCTATGGAGGATTTAGAAGATCGCTTTGAGCAATTGTTTGGCTTTATCAGCCAGGCCCAGCTATGGGAGGAAGCTATCCTGCCCGCGCGCATGGAGCCTTACTATACTGCTTGGACGGATAGCCTCATGCAAACCAGTGATCTGATTTGGTTTGGCCGTGGCCAAAAGCGAACTGGCTTTTGCTTTAGCGACGATTTGGAGCTGTTCCCTCCCGGTGTAGATTGTCAGGGAGAAGAAGATGAAGCGGAGGTACAGGCGCTTTTCCCGGATTCGCAGGGCAAATACGATTTCTTTGCGCTCAGCCGGCATACGGGTTTGCCGAGCGATGTTTTGACGCAAAAGTTATGGCGGCACGTATGGCGGGGCAGCATCACCAACGATAGTTTTGCCGTGTTGCGCAGGGGCATCCTGACCAAATTTAAACCCCTGCAGGCGGAAAACAAGCGGGGTTTCGGACGCCGCGCGGGGTACAGCCGCTGGTCCGCTTCGCGTCCTTTACAGGGCAACTGGTATGCCTTGCCGGAAAGTGCAGAGCGGGATCTCATCGAGCGGGAGGAACTGGTCAAAGACAGAATTCGCCAACTTTTTTCCCGCTATGGGGTGCTTTTCCGCGAGCTGCTTCACCATGAATTGCCCGAGATGCAGTGGCGGCAGATTTTTCGTACTCTGCGCCTCATGGAGTTTTCCGGGGAGATTTATACCGGGTATTTTTTCGAGCAAATCACCAGTTTACAGTTTGTTTCCCGGGAAGCCAACCGTTTCTTACGCCATGGATTAAACGAGGAAGGTATTTATTGGCTGAACGCGGCCGATCCGGCATCGCCCTGCGGGCTCAAGCTGCCCGGTATAGACGAAGACCTGCCCGCCCGTCTGCCGACTAATTTTGTTGTGTTTCATGGCACTCAATTGAAAGTAGTGGCCAAACGTAACGGCAAAGAGCTTTTGATCAAAACCGGACCCGATGATCCGGTTTTACCTGAATACTTGGCTTTTTGTAAAACTCTCTTAACGCGTGATTTTAATCCATTAAAAAGTGTAGTCGTAGAATCCATTAACGGCTTACCGGCTCTGAAAAGCCCCTACAAAAAAGCTTTACAAAGTATTGGCTTTACCGGCGAGTACAAAAGTCTGATATTGAGACGGCAATATTAGGCCGGGGTGTCGAGGGGATGTTTCAATGTTTCTCCAGCCGGAATACATTGAAGGTTTGTTATCAAAAACTGATTGTTAATGCAAATTGCACCATCAATGAAATTATAAGTACTATAAATATCCTATTAATTAATTAGCGTTGAAAACGTTAATAGTTAATATTATGGGAATCTGAAACACTTCTAGCAGCGATGAAAAAAAATCAAATTCTTTTGAGAAAGGATGATTTCAGATGACTATGCCGAGTAAAGCAGATATTTTTGAACATTGGAAAAAGTGGCTAATTAAAAACGGTTTCAGCTTACGCGAACCAAATTGTTGGGCCTGTGGGATATGGTGGGATTCTAATTATGATGTAGATGGCGGTGCTACATGGGGTGAAGTGCGGGAAGCTTGGAACAGGGTTCCTTTACAACGGTCCATATTATTCCTAAATCACTAGGTGGCTCTGATGATGTTGATAATCTTTTTTTAATGTGTCGTGAGTGTCATGATAGATCTCCAAATACCATTTCTAGGGAGATTTTTTTTGAATGGGTTAGTAACCAAAACTGGTTGAAAAGAAAACGAGAGCAATTATTATCAGAATTACAAACGTTTGGATTTAAAGAAAAAGACATGGAAAAAATTTATTCTGTCATGAGTACTCCCGATTTTAAAAAGTGGATTAAAGACAAAATTGGGATACATATGAACCAAATGGGTTATGGGTCAACAATTACGTTTTCATCAATGGTTGGTTGTATTAAAGAATATATGAAACAGAAAGATAAGTAATGTTGAGCCGAAACACCGTCAGATAACGGTAGATTGGCACACCGGAAATACAGGCATACAGTCCACCCGGCATTGCCAATCCGCGGAAAGTTAGGTGTCAGGGTGGAATATGTTAGGGTCATACTACACGGTTAAAATAAGGGAGGCTAGGGAGATGGTGAGAATTCTTTGGATAATGCTAAAATATATTGAAAAGTGGGAAGTGGAATGGTTAAAACAGCAATCCATTGGTGCGTTATTTAAAGCTAGGTTGGGATCACTTATGTGTATTGCATTAATGGTTTATGTTTTGACAACATTACTAGTGACGTTTGCTATCATGATAGGGAATCATTTTAATCTTCACATAGTCCGTCTTAATTATGACTATATATTTGCACCTCCCTTATTGATTCTTTTTCCTTTAATAGTTCCGCTATTTATAAATTGGTTTAATAGAAGTTTTAGATATTCGACTATTATTGTCAATTTTTTTGAAGTGGTTGAATTAGTTAAATTAAATGTAACTGGTTTGCGTTTTATGCTTGAGTCGGTATGGTTCATGTCTTACATTATGGGGAGTATTATTCTAACTCTGTACGCGGCTGGAGCTTTTATTGATGAGGTAACTTTAGTGAAGTATGTTGAACAGAATAAAATGTCTATATTATCGATTATTGGTCTAGTTCATATAGTAATTTATTTAACAATAAGAGTATTGATTCTACCGGAAGAAGGGATAATGCAGCAGTTAGTTAAATATAGAATGGAGTTTTGGATTTGGGTGGCTGCATTTATATTTACATTAGGTTATATAGTTATTAGGCTATTATCTCCGTTCAACTCTATTGATTTTATTTACTTAACGTTTGTTTTATTGATAGCTCTTGTTAGAATCATGGATATTTATAAGAAATTAAGACAAATAGCTGAGAAAATTAAAGATTCGTTATTAAATAATGAACAACAATTCGGAGCTCCACTCATCTAAAACATATTATGTATCATTTACACGAAATGACTTAGAGAAATTCTCTGGAATTTGTGACAATAGTTCCGCTGTATAATAATGCTTTGCTGGGGATAAAAGACAAAGTATTCGAAAACTCCTTACAACCTTTTAAGACCATTACCATAAATATACTGGGTTTTGATTGGTTCCAGGATCGCGGGCGCTATCACCATGTTTTTCATGTCCGAGAGGACGAGACCGGACGGTTACTGAGCGATGACCTGGAGATCCACTTCCTGGAGCTGGAAAAGATAAAGTCAATAAAGCGCAGGCCTAAGGACCGGTTGGATGCCGGATGATGTATCTTAATAATCTGGAAGGCGAAGAAATGGAGGCAATCGCTATGGAGAATCCCGGAATCAGAAAAGCCTTAACCATTGAGCGAGCTTTCTGGCAGAGCAAGCAGGAACGCAGGCTCTACGAGTTAAGAGAGAAGGCCACACGGGATGAACTTTCTATGCTAGCCGGCGCAAGGGCTGAGGGTGAGGCTAGAGGTAAAGCAGAGGGAAAAGCAGAAGGTAAAGCGGAGATGGCTCACGAGGCTATCTGCAAGTTTCTAGAGCGGTCTTTTACTATATCGGGGTTGCTGTACCCTTGATTTTTGCGCTCGTTATGACGCTTCCGAATAGAGATACTTTTCTTCTGATAGGCTTCGTTGCGGACAATGCAACGGTCTGTTTTCTGTATGGCACTGCCTCCTTTCAATTACCGTGATATTTCTGATACTTTTAGATGGTCTGCGGGGCAAAAAGTAACTTCGGGCCAACTTGGCCCGAAGTGGGATAGGGTTGTGATGTTGAGGAAAATATTGTATAATACTACATTGAAAATTTGCAATAATATCGTTTTAATCCCATCATAATAACAAAGGTAAATATTGATACGAAAATTATAAGAAAAGGGGTAGGAAAATGCGGAATAAGAGTATTTGGAACCCAATAGAATTTGATCCCAAATGGAATGATGTTAAAACAGAAAAATTTGACAATATCTACCCCTCTTGGGAAAGAAGACGTAAAGAACTTAATAAACACCCTGAACAATATCGGCGTTTTATCGACCAATTAAAAAGAAAACAAGCTATTGATACGGGTATTATTGAAAGAATGTATGACCTGAAAAAAGGTGTAACAGAAACTTTTATAAAAGAAGGTTTTGTAGATTCATATCTCCAGCATGGAGACACAGATATTGCACCGAGTTTACTTATGGATTATCTTCGGGATAATTTTGATGCTATTGATTTTATATTCGATTTTGTAAAAAATGATCGGCAATTGAGTGTTGGTTACATCAAAGAACTGCATAGCTTAATTACCCAGCATCAAGATTTGACAGATGCAATTGACCAGTTCGGCAAACATATAAAAGTGACCTTGCTTAAAGGGCAGTTTAAACAACACCCCAATAACCCCATGAGAGATGGTATAATTTATAGCTATTGTCCACCTGAGCATGTTGACGCTGAAATGGACAATTTACTTAATATATTTAACGAAAAGCTTAAGAATTTACATGTTTTAATTAAAGCAGCTTTCCTTCATCACGCTTTTGTCCGGATACACCCATTTCAAGACGGAAATGGTCGTATTGCACGCTTGTTAGCAAGTTTTGTTCTTATAAAGGAAGGCTTATTTCCACTTTCAATTGATCGTGATGATAGGACAAAATATATTGATGCTTTAGAAAGTGCTGATAATCATATTTATCAACCAATAATTGATGTTTTTGCTAATAATCAAATTGTTTCAATAGAACGTTCACTCAATTGGAAGACTGTTGAAGGTATAACAGGGTATGCTAATGTTTTGGATATGCTTAGTAAAAAGCTGTCTGATTATCGAGTTGCAGCAGCGGAACAGCAAAACAGGCGCATACTTGGCAATATGCTAAATATTTTTGAATTATTAAAACTTCAAATGGAGCATTATAAAGATGATTTAACTCAAAAATTGAATGCGAAAATTGATATCGGCTTTTGCGCTCCCAATGAGCCCCAATCGTACTACTATGCAAGACAAATTATTGATTATGCCAATAACTTTGATTATTATGTAAATTTGTCATTAAACAAATGCTGGGGACGGATGTTTATTGAAATTGATGATACAAAAAAATATCGTTTAGTATTATCTCTTCATCATTATGGTTATGACAACAGTACTTTTGCCCTCGGTGCATTTCTCTCAAAAGCAATTTTAGAGGGAGCGGAAAACCAAGCGAAGAGAGAAGTTCATAGGGAGTATATAGATATCCCATTAGGCATCCCTCCCCTTACAATGTCTTCTGAAAAGGAAGTCGCAGAACTAATCTCCTCTATTAATCAGCAGATAGAAGTATCTGTTATGGCCGTCCTTGCTTATATTGCAAATGAGCTTTAACTGAAGAGTGCGCGTACCTAAGACGATATCATATACTTCCTTGAAGTGTATGAACCCACTCTGACACTTTCCGCTTCGCGGCAAAGTGTCCCGTGGGCTTTCTGATGGCCCTGTTGGAGGCTCTGGCCTGCCGGAAACGGTCCTACTCCCGCAATCCCGTTTCCAGCAAGCCATGAAAAAGCGGGGTGTGGTTGTGGCCACACTCAGCTTTTTTATGGTGCGCCGCCTGTATAACTTGGGGGGCAGTTCTATTTCGCAATAAATACCTCAGCTTTAACAACCTGTTCAAGGTTTACTTGCCATAAGGTTGCTTGTATAGATTTTGTTTCATTACTGCCATATAACCAACCGTCATCTTGTCTATCTAAATCAAAAATACGATCCCAACTCTTTATAATTTTTGCTCTAAGCAGAAACATTTCTTCGCTTTGAATTTGAAAATCTTTAAGGTCATGCCAGGTAAAGCCCGCATTTTTATAATCCCTTTCAAGGGTAGCATCATCTGCTTCATCAAGAGGCAAATGCCAATAATTTAAAGGATAATGGAATAAATCAAAATCTGAAAGAAGAACATCTTTGTCATCCACTTCAATCGTTAATTGGACAATCTTTTCTCCGTGCATTGCATGTCCGCTTTCTCTCATATCCCGCCTTTTTCTTTTTCCTTCCCATTGATACCAGGCCCAGACAGGATAATGTATTATTTTGTTAGGTGGGAGTATGTTAGCTTCAATCATTTTATGCGACATCCAATTATAAGCGTATCGGAAGTTATCCTGACAAAGTTCATCCTGACAAAGTAAATGTTCTTCATTTGCAGCAAGTATTCCGGTCTCAAGCATTGTCTCATAGGCTGAATAATGTTGAATTGTCCACAAACGCATAAAGATCCTCCCAGAGTCGCTGACAGTTAAACGATACTGTGGGTTTTTCTTATTAATTATATATTGCTAACACCTAATCTCAACCCTTATTCCAAAAAGAAAATAACCTCCACCAAGCCATCAATCCCAATTTCTATTTAACCTATATCTTCCCCAATAATAATGATTATTTTCGATTATAATTTTATAAGTCCTTTTCATTGCATTTTCCCAATGGCAAAAAGTGACGGGTCAACCCCTGCCCCACCGCTATTATTTGTAAAACTTTCTTAACCCGTGAGTTATCCATTAAAAAGTATAGTCGTAGAATCCATTAACGGCTTGCCGGCTCTGAAAAGCCTCTACAAAAAAGCTTTACAAAGTATAGGTTTTACCGGTGATTATAAAAGTTTGATATTGAGACGGCAATATTAGGCCGGGGTGCCTAGGGGACGGGATATCCAAGTCTCGCTTGAGCCTTGCTTCATAGCTTTACGGCGAACTGTTAATTCCGGTTAAGCAGCGGCCAAGCCGTGCCAGAACGGAGTTTTGTTTCCAACTCTTTTCTCAACTTAATTGTCTTGGCCAGTCTTTTGCCCGCTGTTACGGATTTTTCCAGTATACCGGCATTTTCTGAGACTTCACCCGGTTTTAAAAAACCTACCGCTTTTACAGTATCAATAACCCTGTATCCCAGGTCTACAAGAGGCCTTGTTAATGCCTCCATAGTAAACCCCATGTAGTGTTCGTCATGCTGTTCGCAAACAGTCAGGGCAACAGCATACTTGCCGCCCATAGCCTCACTTATCCCAACCCAGCAGGAGCGGTCATCTTTAGCAAAGACTTCCATGCTGTAGCACCTGTCGATAAACTTCTTCATATTCGCTGACACGTTATAAAAATAAGTGGGCGAACCCAGCACCAGGCCATCAGCTTCCAACAAAAGAGGATAGAGTTTTTGCATGTCGTCATTGATTACACACTGGCAAGACTCTCTGCACTTTTCACAACCCCGGCAGCCGGCGAATTTATAATCGTGCAAAAATACAAGTTCGGTCATCGCTCCTTCTTTTTCGGCCCCCTGCAGTACTTTCATCACTAGGCGTGAAGTATTACCGTTTTTTCTTTGACTCCCCACAATCCCAAGTATTTTCAATTTAATTCCCCCGGTTGATATTTTTTAAATCATATAACAAACCATTTTATTAGTCCAATGAGTGTTTTTATAATAAAATACGACATAACGATCACAATGCTTGTTTCAAAGCTTGCGGGTCCTGTATCCAATAATTACCTGTTAACTACCTCTTGGCCAGTTGTTGTATGATTTTGTCTTTATGTAGATTCACATATCTACAACTCGGAGTTGTGCCGCATTTTCTGCATGCCATGTCATAGGCAGAGTTTAAAGTACCACATGTGGGACACGTGTAGTGTTCAATCATTTCCATATACCATTTTTCATATCCGGCTTCCTTGATGCGTTCTTGAGATTTCCATAACTCGATTCTATGCGGCAATTCGGCTTGAAACACTCTCAATTCTGCGCAAGGATATTCAGTGCATTCGCTACAAAAGTCTATCCCTTTTTCAGCCGCGCATTTTGCCATTTTACAATTTTCATGACAGTAAAAGCATTGTTTTTCTGACCGGCAGCCATGGCATTCTAATTCTTTAACCGGGCGCTGGAGACGTCCCGCAATCTCTTCAAGCCTTGCCGGATCTTCTTTGGTTCCAATAAATAAGCCACACGCGGGACAAAATAACCCGCAAACGGCGGCAAGCCGTTTATCTGGCATGCAAAGACTTTCCTTAGTCATTTCCATAATTTTTCTCCGCTCCTTCTTAATAATTATCGAATATCAATCTTTACCTGAAGGGCCTTATTCAAGTTGAGGTCCCTTACCGATTATCATTTTGCCCTGGTAATATCTTTGCCTGATTTCGGGCAGTTTTTCCAAAAATTTGGCCAGGCCTTGTTTTTCGATGCAGCACAGGTTGAAGAGCTTGATATTATGCGGTAGGACGTCGGCCCTGTCTGCCGCTGGGTTTAATTTGGCGCAGGGGAATTCCGGGCACTCAAAGCAGAAGTCGAGTCCGCGTCCGGTCACGCAGGCGTAAGTTGCGCATATGCCGTTAATGAACCGGCAGTTTCTTAAGTGTAATTACTAATCATTTTCGATTTTAATTTTACAAGTCCTTTTCTAGGAGAGGCAGAAACCTGGCAACGGAATCGTTCGTAAATCAGCTGGCGACCAAATACGCCTGGTCCGCATACATGGTCGAACAGCTCATGGCATTTCTCCAACGGCAAAAAGAAGTGACGGGTCAACTCCTGCCTCATCGCTATCATTTGTAAAACTTTCTTAACCCGTGAGTTTAATCCATTAAAAGCGTGGTTGTGGAATCCATTAACGGCCTGCCGGCTTTGAAAAGCCCTTACAAAAAAGCTTTACAAAATATTGGTTTTACCACAAGGGCCGGCTGTTTCTCGGTATCCAAACAGGGTATTGAGCCAACTGGGAATCTGGTATAATACGGGTAAAAGATTATACGGAAGGGGTGTTGGCTTGGCGGAGACAATGAGGTAGATGTATTCACGAATTAGCGATTTTGGATAAAATTATAAATAATATTTATACTGCCGATTTGTTGGAAGATGCTGAGACAATCATTGATGGTACCATAAGACCCATAAGACCCCGCCCTCTTAGGTCGGGGATAAACAGGCTGTAAGCTCGAAATAAGTGCGACTAAGGTTTATCGGATAGGGGACACACCATCAGCGGTCAGGGGACACACCTCCGTTAGCGGTCAGGGGACACACCTCCTTCGGAGGAATGTCCCCAACTTATGAATATCCCCAACTTATGAATGTCCCAACGTATGGGTCAAAACCCCACCTGAACCAAGTCTTCTTTATGAAAGGAGGTCTAAAAATGCAAACTGAAAAAACTGACACCGACAGGTTGTATACCTATGATGATTATTTAAAAATTGACGACGACAACCAGTACGAACTGATCGGGGGGAAATTAATTTTGGTTCCAGCACCGAGAACACTTCACCAAGAGTTAGTTGGTAAGATTTACAGGAGAGTTGCAGAATTTATTTATGATAATAATTTAGGCAAAGTATTAATTGCCCCGACAGATGTTCTTTTATCAGATACAGAAAAGCCTCAGCCGGATATATTATTTATTTCAATAGAACGTTTGAATATTATTACTGAAATGAATGTTCAAGGTGCCCCGGATTTAGTGGTTGAAATACTATCACCGTCAACGGGCAAAAATGATAGGGTTGAAAAAAGTAAAATGTATTACAAGCATGGAGTAAAGGAATACTGGATAGTAGACCCCGATCATAAAACTATTGAAGTTTTTATTTCTGGTGAGAAGAACTGGAATCTCTTTCAATCTTATGATGATGAGGATATATTAACATCTCCCCTAATAAAGGGCTTGCAAATACAACTAAAAGACATTTTTCAGTAGCGCTATTGCAACTTTAAATTTCCCGTTGAAATGGCTGATTACATTATTGCCGAAACGCAAAGGAATTGATCTCGTTAACCGCCGCTAAGACTCCCGCCTCTACAGGCGGGAG
>JGI2924J29684_1077117_pt1 | contig 13736 bp, 11 predicted proteins | sample BenlonsequencITS_FD_29684 | JGI IMG/M metagenome (IMG submission 29684)
GGGTTTCCCCCCCAGGCGTTACCTGGCACCCTGCCCTATGGAGCCCGGACTTTCCTCCCCTCCGCCCGTCTCCCCCGAAAGAGGACGACGACGAAGCGGCGACTGTCTGGTCAGCTTCGGCGCGCAGTATAGAGGGTTCGCGCGACTTTGTCACCCTGTGCTGCGCATTCCTATCGCCAAAGCGGCCGCAACATTTCTGGACGCCCGATAAATATTGTCAAAAGCGCTCCGGAAAGCCTCCTCCAGCGTCACAATGCGCGTGAGTACGCTAAAGGCAGCGTCGATGCCGTATTGATGCACTATCCCGACATCGTGCGTCAGGCTACCGGCAATACCAATCACCGGCTTATGATATTTTTTCGCTACACTTGCTACGCCGACAGGCACTTTACCGCGAATACTTTGGCTATCAATCCGCCCTTCCCCAGTCACCACCAACGTACAGTCGTGGATATGCTCCTCCAGGTTTAATGCCGCTGTGACAATTTCGATTCCGCTGCGTAATTCCGCGCCGAGAAAGGCTATTAATGCCGCCCCCATACCGCCTGCCGCTCCTGTGCCGGGCACCGCCTTTACATCAACATTCAGCGATTTTTTTATGATGTCGGCATAGTGAGCAAGATTCCTGTCCAGCTCCAGAATGTTCTCTTCGGTCGCGCCTTTCTGCGGCCCAAAAATACGTGATGCGCCGTTATCGCCGATCAGTGGATTAGAAACATCGCAGGCGACACGAATAGCGCAAAGTTTTAAGCGGGGATCAAGCTCTGAAATATCAATGTCGCTTAGGCAATGAAGGCTGCCGCCACCGTAACCGATATCCGCGCCGTTTGCATCGCGCAGTTTTGCGCCCAGCGCCTGCATCATCCCGGCGCCACCGTCATTTGTCGCGCTGCCGCCAATGCCGATAATGATATTTCTTGCGCCGCTTTCCAGCGCCTGCAATATCAGCTCTCCCGTTCCCCGTGAGGTGGTAATCAAAGGGTTGCGTCTTTCTGGCGGAACCAGCGCCAGCCCGCTGGCCGCCGCCATTTCAATAAACGCGGTGTGGCCGTCGCCAGACATTCCCCAGCAAGCTTTCACTTTTTCACCCAACGGCCCGGTCACCCATGCGGCGCGTTCAGCGCCCTGCGTAGCGGCAATCATCGCCTCGACCGTTCCTTCTCCGCCATCAGCGACCGGGACAGAAACATACTGCGCATCGGGAAAGATTTCCCGAAATCCTTTTTCTATCGCCTGTGCGACCTCGGCGGCAGAAAGGCTTTCTTTGTAAGAGTCCGGGGCAATTACGATTTTCATAGTGGTAGCCTGTTACTGCACAACGCCGGACGGCGTTTCTCTTATCCAGCCTGGAATTCAGGCCCGAATCGCTGCGCGCCATCCGGGCATAACATCGTTAGCGAATGACTTCCACTTTCGCCAGTTTTTCGTAGTAGCACGCCAGGGCGCTATGGTCGTCATTACCGTGTCCATCTGCTCGTAGCGCCTGCATCATTTCCATAACGGCGGCGGTCAGCGGGAGCTGCGCGCCAACGCCGTGGGAGGTATCCAGCGCATTCGCCAGATCTTTTATATGCAGATCGATACGGAAACCCGGTTTAAAGTTTCTGTCCATGACCATCGGCGCTTTCGCATCCAGTACCGTGCTGCCAGCCAGGCCGCCGCGAATCGCCTGATAGACCAGATCCGGGTTGACGCCAGCTTTGGTCGCCAGCGTCAGCGCTTCAGACATTGCCGCAATATTCAACGCCACGATCACCTGGTTGGCCAGTTTCGTGACGTTGCCTGCGCCAATATCGCCAGTATGCACCACGGATCCCGCCATCGCTTTCATCAGGTCGTAATATTTGTCAAAAATCGTTTTATCGCCGCCGACCATAACGGACAGCGTACCGTCGATGGCTTTGGGTTCTCCGCCGCTGACCGGCGCATCCAGCATTTCAATGCCTCTAGCTTTCAGGGCCTCACTGATCTCACGGCTCGCCAGCGGCGCGATAGAGCTCATATCAATCAATACGGTTCCCGGCTTTGCGCCTTCAATGATACCGTTCTCACCCAGCGCAACCTCTTTTACATGCGGAGAATTAGGCAGCATCGTGATGATGACGTCGCACTGTTCAGCGATCGCCTTCGCTGTAGAGGCCGTTTCCGCGCCTGCGGCGATTACGTCGGCAATCGCTTCAGGATTACGATCCGACACTACCAGCGAGTACCCTGCTTTCAGTAAGTTTTTGCTCATGGGCTTACCCATGATGCCTAAGCCAATAAAGCCAACTTTCATCGTCATAACGTTCTCTCTTTTCATACCGGGATTATTTTTTAAAGGTGTCGGCAAGCTTCTGCGTGCCGGCGCGGAATACGCCTAAATCGCTGCCAACAGCGACAAAGGTCGCGCCCCATTCCAGATAACGGCGGGCGTCCGCCTCTACCGGCGCCAGAATGCCGCACGGTTTACCGTGTGCTTTGGCGCGGGCGAAAATATGTTGAATCGTCTGCTGCACATCAGGGTGAGAAGCATTGCCGAGATGACCCATCGCGGCGGCCAGATCGCTGGGGCCGACGAAAATGCCATCAACGCCTTCCGTTGCGGCGATGGCATCAACGTTGTCTACACCCAGTTGGCTTTCGATTTGAACAATAATGGTGATGTTTTTGTTCGACTGCGCAAAGTAATCAGGCACCGTGCCGAACATGTTGGCGCGGTGAGAAACGGAGACACCGCGAATGCCTTCCGGCGGATAACGCGTAGAGGCGACAGCGCGAGCCGCTTCCTCTTGCGTTTCAACAAAGGGGATCAGGAAGTTATAAAACCCGATATCCAGCATCCGTTTGATAATGACCGGTTCATTGGTCGGCACACGTACCACAGGCGCGCTGGCGCTGCCTTTCAATGCCATTAACTGCGGAATTAAGGTAGTCACGTCGTTCGGCGCGTGTTCACCATCCAGCACCAGCCAGTCAAATCCCGCCAGACCGAGAACTTCGGTGGTGATTGGACTTGCCAGCGCAGACCAGCAGCCGATCTGCACCTGTTGCGCCGCCAGCGCCACTTTAAATTTATTCGGAAAAATAGCGTTATTCATCGCTTATACCTTCGCTTATTTCTTTAATTCTTTACATGTGATGCCGCCGCCAGACTTATCGCAGCGACAATAAAAATACTTATCTGAAAATCAGAAGGGTTCTCCGCACTCTATTTTCATAGCGGTAATACATTCTGTATCACAATATACCACCCTGATATTTTTATCGTCTTTTATTATTATGGTGTTTTCTAATAACCCGTCAGACACACTGTATTCGCTATTCAGTATAAACAGTATGGTGCGGATAATCATTGTGCAAATGCTCATTAAGAAAGCGTCATTTAGCGCTTATTTTTGGGCTAGAGCCCAAAACACTGGGCGCTAATGCACATATTTACGCTTTACCTTGCCTGGATAAGAAATTTCATAATTTGCGGTGATCTGGATCACATTCTTATATTTATACTCCTGTCATTCTTATTTCATTATGCATGAACTTTATTTCTTATATTGAGATTTAACGATTTAACCATAACTCAAATAGATAATCCTATTTCTATCATCCAGGCTGGAGAATGCTGAACAATGGCCAATATCGAAATTCGCCAGAAATCGCCATCGGCGTTTTATATAAAAGTACATGAAACCGATAATGTCGCAATTATTGTTAATGACTACGGTCTTAAAGCCGGAACACGTTTTCCGGATGGTCTGGAACTGACTGAACATATTCCGCAAGGACATAAAGTCGCTCTGACGGATATCCCTGCTCACGGCGAAATTGTCCGTTACGGCGAAGTCATCGGCTATGCGGTACGCGACATCCCGCGCGGAAGCTGGATCGACGAGTCGCTGGTTGAACTGCCAAAAGCGCCGCCGCTGAATACGCTACCGTTGGCGACCAAAGTACCGGAACCGCTGCCGCCGCTGGAAGGCTACACGTTTGAGGGCTATCGTAACGCCGATGGCAGCGTCGGCACCAAAAATCTGCTTGGCATTACCACCAGCGTACACTGTGTAGCGGGCGTGGTCGATTATGTGGTGAAAGTGATTGAGCGCGACCTACTGCCCAGATACCCGAATGTAGATGGCGTTGTGGGGCTGAACCATCTGTACGGCTGCGGCGTGGCAATCAACGCGCCAGCGGCGGTTGTACCGATTCGCACGATTCATAATATCGCGCTCAACCCAAATTTTGGCGGCGAAGTGATGGTAATTGGCCTCGGTTGCGAAAAGCTTCAGCCGGAGCGACTGCTGGAAGGCACCGGGGATATTCCCGCCATTACCGTTGAAAGCGCCAGCATTGTGCGTTTACAGGACGAACAGCATGTCGGCTTTAAATCAATGGTCGATGAGATTTTGCAGGTCGCCGAACGCCATCTGGCGAAACTGAACCAGCGCCAGCGCGAAACTTGCCCGGCCTCCGAGCTGGTCGTCGGGATGCAGTGCGGCGGCAGCGATGCGTTTTCCGGCGTCACGGCAAACCCGGCGGTGGGTTACGCTTCCGATCTGCTGGTACGCTGCGGCGCCACGGTGATGTTCTCGGAAGTCACCGAAGTGCGCGATGCCATTCATCTTCTGACGCCGCGCGCCATCAACGAAGCCGTGGGTAAACGTCTGTTGGACGAGATGGCCTGGTACGATAATTACCTTGATATGGGGAAAACCGATCGCAGCGCTAACCCGTCCCCAGGCAACAAAAAAGGCGGTCTGGCGAATGTGGTGGAAAAAGCGCTGGGCTCTATCGCTAAATCGGGTAAGAGCGCCATTGTGGAGGTGCTGTCACCGGGGCAGCGCCCCACCAAACGCGGCCTGATTTACGCCGCGACGCCCGCCAGCGATTTCGTTTGCGGCACGCAGCAGGTCGCTTCCGGCATTACCGTACAGGTCTTTACCACTGGGCGCGGCACGCCATACGGGCTGATGGCGGTGCCGGTGATTAAAATGGCGACGCGTACCGAGCTGGCGAACCGCTGGTATGACTTAATGGATATTAATGCGGGCACCATCGCTACCGGCGAAGAGACCATCGAAGACGTGGGCTGGAAGCTGTTCCACTTTATTCTGGATGTTGCCAGCGGCCGGAAAAAGACTTTCTCAGACCAGTGGGGCTTACATAACCAACTGGCGGTATTTAACCCGGCGCCAGTGACCTGATCAAGGCGGTGCCGGATAAGGCGTAACCGCTATCCGGCCTGATTATAACCGTATAATTTGTAGACCGGGTAAGCGCCAGCGCCACCCGGTATTTTTACGTGCTATTTAATTATATTTTCACCAGGATCACATCAATTCCGCTCTTACGTAGCCCTTCCAGACTTTCTACGGGAATACACTCATCAACAATAATCATATCGATCCGTTGCGTATCAACGATCTTATGCAGACTGGAACGATCGAATTTGCTGGAGTCAGTAACAACAATGATCTTCTCCGCCACCTCACACATCCGACGATTAAGCCTGGCTTCATCTTCATTATGTGTACTAATACCACGCTCTAAATCAATAGCATCAACACCAAGGAACAACATATCGAAATGGTAATTCTGTAAGGAGTGTTCCGCCTGGTCGCCATAAAAAGACAGAGACTGACGGCGGAGATGTCCACCAGTCATTAATAATTCGACTCCCTCGGCTTCCAGTAATGCATTAGCAACGTTCATACCATTGGTCATTGCAATCACATCAGTATGCTTGCGCATCAGACGAGCAATTTCATAAGTCGTGGTACCTGAGTCAAGAATCACACGATGACCCGGCTTAATCAGTTCGACCGCAGCTCTGGCAATACTGCGTTTTAATGCCGTATTAAGAGAACTTTTATCTTCTACAGAAGGCTCCATACATGAAGTATTACTGTCGCAGATTAGCGCGCCGCCGTAGGCTCTTACTGCGATACCCTGCTTTTCAAGGAAAGCCAGATCGTTACGAATTGTCACCGTAGATACGCCAAAAAGTACGGAAAGATCGCTTACTTGTACGCTTCCCTGCTGTCGCAACCGCTGGATAATCAGCTCACGCCTTTCACTGGTACCCGTTACGCGTTTATCTGCAGAAGAGTCAGTATGGCCCATAAAAAATCCTTTAGTTAAATCTTTCGTTTTATTTCGTTTTGACTATTAACACCTTTCTTATAGGGGAAAGCAAGCCTCCTTCCAGTAATACCCTATCCTCCCCACCAAAACCTTTCATTATGTTTCTTTTGTGAAACAGATCGGAAAATCATTATCTTTCGTTTTGTTTTCAAAAGACCATATAGCAATATTAAATGAAACATAACGAAAGAATGTAGACGTAACTAACTGAACTGGAGAAGAAAGTGAAACATCTGACTAACATGGTGGAGCAGCATAAACGCGGGAAGGCAAACGGGATTTATGCCGTTTGTTCCGCGCATCCACTGGTACTGGAATCCGCGATACGCTACGCCCACGCCAATCACACTCCGTTGTTGATCGAAGCAACTTCTAACCAGGTTGATCAGTTTGGCGGCTACACAGGCATGACCCCTGCAGATTTTCGCGATTTTGTCTGCCAGCTCGCCGATTCGCTGGGATTTCCGCAATCAGAATTAATTCTGGGCGGAGATCATCTCGGTCCTAATCGTTGGCAAAACCTGCCCGCGACACAGGCAATGGCCAATGCCGATGACCTGATCAAAAGCTATGTGGCAGCCGGATTTAAAAAGATCCACCTGGATTGCAGTATGTCCTGCGCCGATGATCCCGTGCCACTAACCGATGAAATCGTAGCGGAGCGGGCGGCTCGCTTGGCGAAAGTGGCAGAAGAAACCTGCCAGCAGCATTTCGGCAAGTCCGATCTGGTCTATGTCATCGGGACGGAAGTTCCGGTTCCCGGCGGAGCTCATGAAACATTAACAGAGCTAGAAGTGACCACGCCGGAGGCAGCACGCGCCACGCTGGAAGCCCACCGTTATGCATTCGAAAAGCAGGGGCTGGATGCTATCTGGCCGCGCATCAACGCACTGGTTGTGCAACCCGGCGTCGAGTTCGACCACACGCAAATCATCGATTATCAACCGCAAAAAGCCACCGAACTGAGCAAGATGGTGGAGACGTATGACATGCTGGTATTCGAAGCGCACTCCACGGATTACCAGACGCCGCAGTCGCTGCGCCAGCTAGTGAAAGACCACTTCGCCATTCTGAAAGTCGGCCCGGCTTTGACCTTCGCCCTACGCGAAGCGCTGTTCTCGCTGGCGGCCATTGAAGAAGAGTTGCTTCCGGCCAAAGCCTGCTCCGGACTACGTCATGTACTTGAAAGCGTGATGCTCGATCGCCCGGAATACTGGCAGAACCACTATCATGGAGATGGCAATGCACGCCGTCTGGCGCGTGGCTACAGCTATTCTGACCGCGTTCGCTACTACTGGCCGGACAGCCAGATTGATGACGCCTTCGAGCGGCTGGTGCGCAACCTCGCAGACGAACCTATTCCACTGCCGCTCATCAGCCAATATTTACCGTTGCAGTACGTAAAAGTCCGCGAGGGAGATCTCAACGCTACGCCGAGAGAACTCATCATCAGCCATATTCAGGACATCCTGCAGCAGTACCACGCCGCCTGTTATGGCACGACGTTCTATAACGAATAACGAAAAAGAAAAACGTTATGGTAAATCTGGTACTGGTCGATGAACTGGGTCGGTGCCGCTAAGGAAAACCGATTGAGGAAGGTGTATGAGGCAAATTTTGCGCGCCAGGCGACTGCTGACAGAGCAAGGCTGGCTGGACGATCACCAGTTACGTATTGAAGAGGGCATTATTACTGCGGTAGAGCCCATTCCGGCAGGCATAGCATTGCGTGATGCCGAGTTGTTGTGTCCTGCTTATATTGATACCCATGTTCACGGCGGCGCGGGAGTCGACGTGATGGATGAATCGCCGGACGCACTCGATAAACTGGCAATTCATAAAGCACGTGAAGGGGTAGCCAGTTGGCTACCCACTACTGTCACAGCGCCGCTAACGGCAATTCACCGCACTCTGGAGCGTATAGCGCTACGCTGCCATTCGGGCGGCCCAGGCGCGCAGGTGTTAGGGAGCTATCTGGAAGGTCCCTACTTCACGCCGCAGAATAAAGGAGCGCATCCCCCGGAACTGTTCCGGGAACTGAATCTCGTCGAATTAAATGAACTGATAGCAGTCTCCCAGCATACCTTACGCGTGGTCGCGCTGGCACCAGAAAAAACCGGAGCATTAGAGACAATTACCCATCTGAAGCAGCAGGGGATACGGGTGATGCTAGGACACAGTGCAGCTACCTGGCAGCAAACCCACGCAGCTTTTGACGCAGGTGCGGACGGGCTGGTGCACTGCTATAACGGTATGACCGGTCTGCATCACCGGGAGCCAGGAATGGTCGGCGCAGGGTTAACGGACCCACGAGCTTGGTTGGAGCTTATCGCTGACGGCCACCACGTCCATCCGACGGCAATGAAGCTATGTTGCTGTTGCGCCAAAGATCGGGTGGTGCTGATCACCGATGCCATGCAGGCTGCAGGTCAGCCCGATGGGCGCTATACGCTCTGCGGTGAAGAGGTAGAGATGCACGCCGGTATCGTGCGGACCACTTCCGGCGGTTTGGCGGGCAGCACACTGTCAATTGATGCTGCGGTTCGCAATATGGTCGAGTTTACGGGAATCGCTACAGTGGAAGCGATCCATATGGCTTCGCTACATCCGGCCCGCCTGCTGGGGATCGATCATCATTTGGGATCGTTAAAAACAGGCAAACGCGCCAATATCATCGCGCTAGATAACAGACTGTATTTACAACAGATCTGGATTCAGGGCCAAGCATTTCCCCTATAATCCTTTTCATTGTACGTTATCCTGGCCTTCGGTTACCTCTCGCAAGGCCTTTTCTTTCCTTTCCTTTCGTTTCGTAAAAACAAAACTCTCTACATTTAATAATATTTATTATATATCAATAAGATAAATACAACCCCCACCTTGCCTCACTAAAATTTCGTTTTATTTCATTTACTCGCATTGAACTTTCGTTTCCTTTCCTATAAATTACAACAAATGATTATGTGAATAAGTGAAATGAAACGAAAGATAGCAACACATTGCTAACGTCTGATGTGGAATTCACAAGACTAAGGACTTACATTATGTCAGAAACCTATACCTCCGCAGCCGCGACAACAGAAACCTGGACAGAAAAAGAGATCCGTCAGCAGCCAGCCAGTTGGCTCCGCTCGCTGAATCATATCGACAATATTCGCTCCGCGATTGACAGTTTTCTCACACCATTGCTGCATAAAAACAACCTCAGGATCATCCTGACCGGGGCGGGTACTTCAGCATTTATTGGCGACATTATCGCTCCCTGGCTTGCCAGCCAGACCGGAAAAAATATCTGTGCCATACCGACTACCGATCTGGTCACCAATCCGACGGACTATCTGAACCCGTCGCATCCATTACTGTTGATCTCCTTCGCTCGTTCCGGTAACAGCCCGGAGAGTGTCGCCGCCGTTGAACTGGCAAATCATTTCGTTCCAGAGTGTTACCACCTTTCGATCACCTGTAACGAGGCTGGTAGCTTGTATCAAAATGCCGTTGAAAACGACAATACTTTTGCTTTGTTAATGCCAGCAGAAACACACGATCGCGGCTTCGCGATGACCAGTAGTATCACCACCATGATGGCCAGTTGCCTGGCAGTCTTCGTTCCGGAAACTATTAATAGTCGGACATTCCGTGACGTGGCCGATCGTTGCCAGGCGATTCTGAACTCACTCGGTGATTTCAACCACGGCGTGTTTGGTAATGAGCCCTGGCAGCGAATCGTTTATCTCGGCAGCGGTGGACTGCAGGGTGCCGCACGTGAGTCATCGCTGAAAGTGCTGGAGCTGACAGCGGGTAAACTGGCAGCATTCTATGACTCGCCAACAGGTTTCCGCCACGGCCCAAAATCACTGGTCGATAGCGAAACATTGATCGTGGTGTATATCTCCAGCCACCCTTATACACGCCAGTATGATCTCGATCTGCTGGCTGAACTGCGTCGCGATCGGCAGGCCATGCGCGTCATAGCCATTGCCGCTGAAAGTGATGCCGTTATCGAAGCTGGCCCGCACATCCTCCTGCCGCCAGCACGACACTTCATCGATATAGAGCTGGCTTTTTGCTTCCTGATGTACGCTCAGGTATTCGCGCTCACACAATCAATCAGTGTTGGTAATACTCCAGATACTCCTTCCGCCAGCGGCACCGTCAACCGTGTGGTACAGGGCGTCGTTATTCATCCCTGGCAGGATTAAGAGGTTCCGATCATGAGCATTATTTCTACGAAATATCTCCTGCAGGATGCGCAGGAAAAAGGTTATGCCGTGCCTGCTTTCAATATTCATAACGCCGAGACGATCCAGGCTATCCTTGAAGTGTGTAGAGAAATGAAATCACCCGTGATCCTCGCTGGGACGCCGGGTACTTTTAAGCATATTGCGCTGGAAGAGATCTATGCGCTATGCAGCGCGTACTCTACCAGTTTCGATATACCACTGGCGCTGCATCTCGATCACCACGAATCGTTGGATGACATTCGCCATAAGGTGAATGCTGGCGTGCGTAGCGCCATGATCGATGGTAGCCACTTCCCATTTGAAGAGAACGTAAAGCTGGTGAAATCGGTCGTAGACTTTTGCCACTCACGTGATTGCAGCGTGGAGGCAGAGCTAGGGCGACTGGGCGGTGTCGAAGATGACATGAGCGTTGATGCGGAAAATGCTTTTCTGACCGATCCGCAGGAAGCCAAACGCTTTGTCGAACTGACGGGTGTAGACAGCCTTGCTGTTGCTATAGGTACTGCACACGGTCTCTACACTAAAAAACCCAAAATCGATTTCCAGCGTCTGGCAGAAATTCGTGAAGTGGTAGATATACCGCTGGTACTGCACGGCGCAAGCGATGTACCTGATGAATATGTACGCCGCACTATTGAATTAGGTGTATGTAAAGTGAATGTAGCGACCGAATTAAAAATCGCTTTCGCGGCTGCGGTCAAAAAATGGTTCATTGAAAACCCGGACGGCAACGACCCACGGTATTACATGCGTGTTGGTATGAATGCCATGAAAGAAGTAGTAAGAAGTAAAATAACAGTTTGTAATTCATATGGAAAATTATTACCCGCTTTACAGTACTAATATATTTATCTGGGTTAGATAAATATATTAAGGATTACTTAGTTCTCAATTTATGAAGGTCATGATGAACACCTCATGATCTTCATAGTACCTTATTGTAAATAATGAAGTCTTCTGCATCCCCTAAGAAAGGCCTTTTGAACCATAAGAATGGGCATTATTTCAAAGCATTGCCCACATCAACGGGATGATTATGGAAGACGAAAACCACACGGTTGAGAGCAGTAAACACTTTTGCTAAATCATCTTCAGTATATAAAAATAGTGGCCGGAACAAGCGATAGAAAAGATACAAAACGAGTTAATAACCTCAGCAGATAACTCAGTTACCTGCCGAATATATATCATCGTGAAAATAAGTTAGACGTTACTTATAGTTACTCTCCCTGCTGCGCCAACGCATACTTATACAGCGCGTTCTTCTTCACGCCATGAATTTCCGCCGCCAGCGCCGCCGCTTTTTTTAGCGGTAACTCGGCCTGTAGCAGCGCCAGCGTGCGCAGCGCGTCGGCGGGCAGGTCGTCCTCTTGCGCTTTATGCCCTTCAACAATCAGCACCATTTCGCCTTTGCGACGATTTTCATCCTCTTTCACCCACGCCAGCAGTTCGCCGACCGGAGCGCCGTGAATCGTTTCCCATGTTTTGGTCAGCTCGCGCGCCAGCACTACGTAGCGGGATCCGCCCCAAACGGCCACCATATCTTCCAGGCTATCCAGCAGACGATGGGTGGACTCATAAAAAATCAGCGTCCGCGGCTCCGTTTCAACTGCCTTCAGCGCATCGCGGCGACCTTTGGATTTCGCCGGCAAAAAGCCTTCATAGCAAAAACGGTCGGATGGCAGACCAGCAGCGCTTAGTGCGGCAATCGCCGCACACGGCCCCGGCAACGGCACCACGCGGATGCCCGCTTCGCGGCAGGTACGCACCAGATGGTAGCCAGGATCGTTAATCAGCGGCGTACCGGCGTCGGAAACCAGCGCGATGTTCTGACCTTCTTTCAGCTTCGCGACCAGCGTTTCCGCTTTTTGTTGTTCGTTATGGTCGTGCAATGCGAACAGCCGGGCGTTAATCGCAAAATGTTGCAGTAATAAACCGGTATGACGAGTGTCTTCAGCGGCAATTAAATCAACGGCTTGTAAAACTTCCAGCGCACGTTGGGTAATATCAGCCAAATTCCCGATAGGAGTAGGTACAATAAAGAGCTGGCCCTGAGAATTATCCGCCGATTCGTTTTGTTTCATTGTGTCGTCCGTATTGCCGATTTAATATTGAGCATTGCGTAAAAAATATCACTGGATACAGTATGGTACCCTCAACATTTTCTCGTTTGAAGGCCGCGCGCACGCTGCCTGTCGTCCTAGCGGCGCTGCTTTTCGCAGGGTGCGGCACCCAGGCGCCGGATCAAAGTGCAGCCTATATGCAGAGCTCAGCGCAAGCTGACTCCGCCTTTTACCTGCATCAGATGCAGCAAAGCGCTGATGATAGCAAGACCAACTGGCAATTACTCGCCATTCGTGCACTGCTGAAAGAAGGTAAAAGCCAGCAGGCCGTCGAGCTGTTCAACCAACTCCCGCAGAATCTGAACGATACGCAGCGCCGCGAGCAGTCGCTGCAGGCCGTCGAGATCAAACTGGCGCAGAAAGATGTAGCAGGCGCGCAGGCCTTGCTGGATAGGCTAAAACCCACTGACGTCGCGCCAAATCAGCTGGCGCGTTACTGGCAGGCGCAGATCGATGCCAGCCAGGGACGCCCGTCGCTTACCCTGTTGCGGGCGTTAATCGCCCAGGAACCGCTACTGGCGGCGAAAGATAAACAAAAAAATATCGACGCCACCTGGCAAGCGCTCTCCGCCATGACGCAGGATCAGGCCCGGACGCTGGTTATCAACGCCGATGAAAATGTGCTGCAGGGCTGGCTGGATCTACAACGCGTCTGGTTTGACAACCGCAACGATCCAGACATGCTGAAAGCCGGGATCGCCGACTGGCAAAAACGCTACCCGCAAAATCCGGGGACGAAAATGCTGCCGACGCCGCTCGTCAATGTACAACGTTTTAAACCGGCTTCCACCAGCAAAATCGCTCTGCTGCTGCCACTGAGCGGTCAGGCCGCCGTGTTTGGCCGTACCATCCAGCAAGGTTTTGAAGCCGCGAAAAACCTCGGTACTCAGGCGGTGGAGATGCAGCCTGCCGCCGCGCCTGACGCGCCGGTCGAACCTGACGTGGATGATACGCAGCCGCAAATCATAGACGGCGTCGCCAGTCCGTCGCAGGCATCGGTGAGCGATCTGACTGATGACGAGCAATCCCAGTCCGCTACGCCGGTCAGCGCGCCACAAACTCCCCCTGCGCAGCCTGCTACGGCAAACGCGCCGGCAAATCCTTCTGCCGAACTAAAAATCTACGATACCTCTTCCCAACCGCTGGATCAGATTCTTGCGCAGGTTCAGCAAGACGGCGCCAGTATCGTGGTCGGGCCGCTGTTGAAAAACAATGTGGAAGCGCTGATGAAAAGCAACACGCCGCTCAACGT
>JGI2924J29684_1077114_pt1 | contig 13714 bp, 6 predicted proteins | sample BenlonsequencITS_FD_29684 | JGI IMG/M metagenome (IMG submission 29684)
CCGGGTTCGCAGCGCGAGCCGATGCTGTCCTGGCAGCTTCTGAAGGCGAGTCACCCATGTCTGAAGACATCAAGAATACCGCGATCACCGCCGCAGGTTACATTTATCAGAACCGTCAAGGCCTCAGGGTTCTTTGCGATTGGCTTGACGCACCGGCTCGCTATACCCGGGTGAGGTTTGAGTGTGACGACGAGGCTGTCGCGCCGACAGGGCTGGATGACATCGTTGTCGAGCGTGCAGATAGCCTGCTTGATCTCCAGCAGGTCAAGTTCACCCCTGATCCAAACGCGCATCCGCTCTGCTGGGATTGGATGCTGGAAAAGACTGGCAAGACAGCGCGATCGAGGTCGATGTTGCGCAAGTGGTTCGATGCTTTCAAGGCGTTGGAACCGGCGCGTACGGGCTTATTTTCGTTGACGACCAATCGCCGGCCGGATGCCGATATCGAAGCTTGCCTCAGCGGCGGCAAGATCTCCTTTGCCAGGATCCCCGAGCCCAGGCGCTCTGAGGTCATCGCGGAACTTGGTGGCGAGCAAGACTGCGAGGCGTTTTTTAGCCAGCTGCACATTTTTCACAGTGACAAGGGGTTCGACACGCTGGAGCAAGAGGTCGATGCGCGACTTCGCAAACACGGCACTCCTGAGGGTATTGCTAACCTCAAGTACGTAGCTTTGAACTGGGCGACGCGGAAAAACTTCCCACCCCCTGACGGTTGGATCACGCTGGAGCAGGTTCGCACCATCCTGCGCTCGACACCAGCGGCGCCTTTGCCAGAGGACTTCGTTGTCCCACTGGGCTACGAGGTGCCTGATGAGACGTTCCATTCGGAGTTTGCCCGTGACACCGTCAATGCTACTGGTGGGGCGATCGTGCTCACTGGGCCGCCGGGTCGTGGAAAAAGTACCTATCTGAGCGCGTTGTGCGACACGCTCGCTGAGCGGGGCATCCCTACCGTCCGGCATCATTACTTCCTCTCGACGACGGAGCGAGGGCGAGACCGGGTGAACAGCTATGTAGTCGAGCAGTCCATCGAGGCGCAAGTCAAACGGTTTCATCCGGATGTTCAGGTGCCGGTGGGCGACCTGCGCTCGCTACTTGAAGCGTGTGCTTCTCACTACAAGCAACTGGCCAAGCCGTTCGTTCTTGTCTTGGACGGGCTGGACCACGTCTGGCGCATTAACGCCGAGGACAAGCGGCCGCTGGACGATGTGTTTGCCCAGGTGATCCCATGCCCGGACAACATGGTGCTGCTCGTCGGCACCCAGCCAGTGGACGACGTCCAGTTACCGACGGACCTGCTTGCTGTCGCGCCTAAAGCGGAGTGGCGTACGCTGCCAGCGATGTCTGAAAACGCAGTCCTGTCCTATTTGCGCAAGGCATTTCAGGAAGGCAGATTTACGACTGGATTCGAGGGCGAGGATGGAGTTGAAAGGCAACTGCAGGAGACTGCGACCGCGCTTCGTACGCAGACCAATGGTCATCCTCTGCATGTCATCTATGCCGTTGCGGAGCTTGAACATACCAGTCGCAGTTTGTCGAGGTGGGACGTCGAGCAGCTGAAGGGGGACTTAAGTAGGGAGGCACAGTTCTACTACGCATCGCTTTGGCAAAGCCTCCCTCCAAGCCTCAAGGACACATTGCGGCTCGTATGCGCCTTCTCGTTCTTCTGGCCTAGATCTGCATTCGGGGAGATCGCCACAAAAGTCGGCACGGCGGAGCCGGAGGTCGCAAAAGTTGAGCATCTGCTTCACTCCTCGGCGGCTGGCCTGAAGGTTTTCCACGAGAGCCTTGCAGTCTTCGTGCGCGCAACCCCAGGCTACGTCGACCGCATTGAGGAGCTGATGCCAGCAGTAGCAAGTTGGTTGGAGAGCTCAGCGCCCACCTCGCTACGCGTGAACTGGCTCTGGACGGTTCAGGCGAGATTGGGTGACCCCAAGAACCTTATCGCCGGTCTCACCCGCGACTGGATCATGCTCCGCCTGGAAGAGGGATACCCGGAGTCGCTTTTTGACACGCTGCTATCAGACGCGCTGGTTGCAGCGCTGGATACCAAAGAGTTTGCTGAAGCCTATCGGCTCCAGCATTTAAAGGGGCGGATGGTCGGTGGGAGCCGATACCAGATGCAGAGCGACGACATGGCCAGGCTGATCTCGTTCACCTTCTTCCTCACCACAGAGGAGAGTGTCGTGCGTGAGGCTCTAGCCTCTAGACACGAGATGGACATCCTCCAGCTCGCCGCGCTTGGGTTGGCCCTGCGTACACGGGGCGATGAGATTGTGGCTGAAATGTGTGGTGAAGAGGCGCTTCGTCGGTTCAGGGGGCTTAGTCGTTTCTCCAGCAGGTACTCGTCGAGTGCTGGCTCTGATGAGTTCCAGTTCCTGGTCGACGCATTTGCACGGCTTGGCGTCATCGGTGCGACACCAACAGCGCTAGCTCAGCTGGTTTCCGAAAACGGGGCGGCCGTTTGGCTGCCAAGAGTCCAGATATTGGTTGAGGAAGGTAATTTAGACGACTTGATGGAGGTCGCTGCTTCGCTTGCTGCTGGTAGGAGCAAGAACCTCATCAGTGACGCGTGCGTTCGCGCGGCAGCGACCGCTGGAGTGAGCATCACCGAGCGCGATGACTTCAGCGCGCTTGCCCGAACGCCCCTCGTCGCTGCCGTAGAGGCAGCTTGTAAGAGGGTTTCCAAGCCCATGAACGAGCCTATCCCCATTGAGTGGCTCAATGGTAACTACTACGAGCGCAAAGAAGATCTGGCTACACTCGCGCACCACTGGTTCTTTAGCGCCGTTCATCTGAGCCTGTCTATGGCTGTAGAAGGGCAGACCGCCTTCGAGTTCGTGCGAGCTCCCTCCTACAAAGACAAGGCGAACATCACCGACTTTCTCAACGCACTCTCTGCGGCCGGTGCACAGGTTGCGCACCAATGGTGGCAGGGGGAGTTCATAGACTTCCATGAGCTGTTCGCGTTACTCCAGACAGTGGAGTTCAGGCGTTTCAGGCAAAACCATGACGAGAGCTCTGCAGCCGAGGACTTCCGGAGCGCACTGCATCGAATTGCCTGCGACATTCGTGTAGGGAGCATCCTGCAGGGGCACTTCGACGATGTGCCCCTGACCAAGGAAACTATGGAGGCGGCCGGGCAGTACGTTTGGTTTGACAGTGAGTCCTTCCGCACTCAGTACGCGTCCGGATTGCTGGCGAGGATGGGCGATGATGCGGCGGCGGCGTTCGTTGAGTCCCAGCGTATCCTGCTTGATGCAGAGATCTGCCGTGAAACCAGCGTACATCTTCAGACACCGCTCCAGCTTTGTTCCATTGCGCTAGCCCATGGGTTGAGCGCCAGTGCTCGCGAGTTGTGTAAGCAGACCTGGGAGCTGAGTACTGGCTATGCGCATCGTAAAGACCCTACGCTGAACAACACGGTCGACGCCATCGGCTACCTAGTTGATGTCGCACCGAACGACTCCCGTCGATTGCTCGGCCGTATTGCGCCGCAGGTGCACCACGTCCTGGACTACACCGACGGGAAGGGCACCAGACATGTTCTGGCGGCCGCCGATCGGCTGCTTGCGAAGTTGAAGCCGTCTGCTCTGGTAATCAAGTACGAGGAGCACATACACGCAGGCGACTGGTCGCAAGCAGAGGACAGTCTGCGGGAATACGTGGTGCAAGGCATCGAGGACGGTTGGCCTCTGGACGCGTTGATGCGAACCGCACTACATCCTGAGATTCATGACGTGCTGAGTAAACTTGCACTCGAAGGTAACTCAAGGGCTGCAGAGCGGCTTGGCGTCCTTCGGGAGCACGTCGGTTGGGACATCGGTTTGCTGCAGAGACCGGAGTATCCCGGCAGTAGTAGCGAGAGCAAACCTTACACGGGAGATGTAACGGACTTTGCACCGGAACAACTCAGCGACCTGCTCGACAGTTTATCGGCCAGCCACAGCGAGCAAGAGAAACTCCTTCGCGACTGGTATCAGCACTGGGATAAAGCGGGGCAAGGAAAGCGACTGCTCTCGGCGCTCGACGGCTTGCTTCTGTCAGAAAAGGGCTGGCCCAGCGGAGTCTTGGTGCTGTCTGACCTGGCCTTTCAGACGAGGCGCAAACTAAGTGGCGTGAAGGCAGCATGGAAGTACCTTGTCCAGGCGCATATCCGAAACGGTGCCTGGGTCGGGTTTGCGGAGAAAGAAGAGAAGACCCTCAGCAGACTCGATTTAGTCGTCAAGCATTATCCGCAGCGCTGTGACGAGTTTGTGGCTGCGACAACCTACGCCATGTTCGGCGATCCTGAACCGCCACGTGTGGCGCCCACGGAAGTTATGGTCTACTTCTATGCGCGACAAAATAGGATCGCTGAGGCAGTGAAGTTCGCGGAGACGATGGTCAATTGCGTTATTGAAGACACCCGTACCCTGCCGTTGGAGCGGCCTCGCTGGGCGGCTGAGTTGGTATCTTCTGAGATAGCGGAGGCTTGATGGACGAGCTTCGCATCCTCGTTGCTCGGCTTGGTTGGCCGTCAACGTCTACAAGGTGGTGGGCCATGCAGGAGCTGGCAGCTAGGCTGGGGGAGCCAGGTTCGAAGGCTGAGACCGAGTCCGTGCTTCTCCAAATGCTGAGCTCACGCCAGCTTGAGGCCGAAGTGGTCGAGATCCTGTGTATCTTCTGGATGGCGGTAAGAGCATGCGGCTACTCCCCCACTTCCAAGCTGGCTGAGAGCACTTCGAGGTCATCCATCCTTTCGGACCTCGTTCTGGAAAGCTGTGGTCTGTTGCCAGAGGGCGACGACGAAGCGCTGGAGGAGGTTCCCGAGGAGTTCGAGATACCCCAGGACTTTGACGGCGTGCAGGGCTCAGATTTGCCTCGGATCTTCCGAACTTCCTTGGGAAAGCTTGAGAGTCATACTGGGCTGCCGTTCGTCCGGCAGATGGCCTTTGAGTGGACGGCGAACCGCACCGCCTACCCAGACGCTCCGTTCCAAGGAGACCCCTGGCACTTCCTGAGGCCCATGGGCGAAGGTTTTGTCGGACAGCTATCCTCGCGGGCTGCTCTTCGCGCCATCTCCGCCTACCTTCGCACGCTGGCGGTTGCCGAAGATTTGTGGGGTATGCCAACGGATCTGGCGGAAGAAAGGGCTCTCTTGGCTTTACCTGTTCATCCGACCTTAGCCTTCCTCCGACCACTACGCCCTGTTTGGTTCCCTGCAACAACCGACTTCGACGGTGACACCGAGGCAATCGAAGCCTCCCTGCGAGCTCTGATTAGTCGCGTAGAGGCAGCGCGACCAAGTGACGAACTGATCGCGTTCAGTTCGCCAATCGTGATGTCGATCGAGAGGTGTGTGGAGGTCTCGATCGTTCGCTGGTCACAAGCGGCGGGCAGCGAGATCGCTGATGTGGATTTGGCTGTACATTTGGAGAACATCTGGTCCAGCGGGCGGATGCTTCGCAGTGCGGCGCCTGAGCCTCTGAGCACGACGACTCTTTTGATACCCCCCCATCTTGGCAGCCTAATAGATGGAAAGTGCAAGGCCTGGCCGCTTGCCGCGCCGCTCGATCTCGACCGCATAGGCTATCTTCAACACGATTTGTATCCGGGGCGGCTATTCCTTCCAACGCTCCCTGGCTGCGACCAGGCCGAGTTCACCCCTTGTGGTGGGCAGTTGGAGGTCAAGGTGGGCGAGCAGGTCATCGCTGATCTCTGTTACTGGAATGCGGGCTGGGGACCCGCACGCCCCATGCAGTTCGAAGGCAACTGTGGTGCCGCACTCATTTCAAGAGGTACGAGCTATCGGGAAGCGGGGGGCTCAACGGAAGGGGCGGTTCGCTCGTTCTATCTTTGGCAGGTGCGAACACTGCACCGAGACAACACCTTTGACAGGTTTAACCAAGCGCTGGCTATGGGCGCTATGTTCGTCTAGTTAGTCCCAAATCACTGTTGATGGCCGTTTATGGCTCGGGCTGTGTAAAAACCTCTGAGTTTTGCCGCTGGTTCGGAATCCCGAAGGGCCGTATTTGAGGCGCACGTAATCCCATCGAGCAAAGCTCCTGAAGGCATATCGTGTACCAGATGAACGAAGGCGTGCATGTACCCTGATTGGAGGCTTCGATGAAGATCACAGCTATGGAACAGAGCAAATCGGTCAGTGATGTCCTGTGCGACATCTGCGGCGATAGCACGCGCGTTGAAGGGCAAGGATTGCAATTTGGCACTCTTCGCGCCAGTTGGGGCTATGGCTCGGCTCATGATGGCGAGCGCTATGAGGTCCATCTGTGCGAGTCCTGTTTTTTCAGAACGCTTTTAGGTCTCAGACGTGAGCGGATGGTGAACTTCATGTTCAGTGATGAAGACCAAGATCTCAGCGACTTTGGGCGCGTTGCTCACGATGATTTTTTCAATGAGGGTGGTAGCTCGGCCACCTAATTCCCGGCTGTGGCAGCACCCAAGTCTAGCCTGCATCTCATCTTTAATTGTGAGATCAACGTCAGCTGAGGCGACGTGATCCCCTGCGCGGAGAGCACTAAACCAAACACGTCGAGGATGCATTGCCTGCTTAAATGGCTGAGTCCGTAGGGTACTTGCAATAGCAGGCGAATATTGACTACCCGCGACTCTGTAGCCGAGCAGCCTGTTGAGCCTTTTGCTGTTCCCTTGCCACAGCCTGCTGCGCTATCCGCTCCTGAATCTGGGTGTAGAGCTGAGCATGCTCATTGTCCCGATCAGCTACAGTGACCACCAGAGAATAGGGCTCCTTCTCTGCTGCAGAGGGGTTCCAGTCACGGTCTTGCCTGACCACGACCAAAAACCACTTTTCACCCGGTTTACACTGCCGAAGCGTCCAGCGTGAAGACTGGACCGTACCGCGGTTTCTCAGCTGGGCCGAGATGTCGCGATTGCTGGACTTGGCCTCCTTGAGCACCTCCGTCTCAGCCTTGAGTTCCTTGCTAAAGTGCTTCTGAACTTCGTCTAGCGAAGTGCCTACAGCCAAGCGATAGTTGATCTGAGTGGCCAAGTAATCAATTCTGGTAGTTCGGACTACTGGCGAGTAAGCCAATGTTATCGAGAGCTCACGTGTCCCACGAGCGGAACGCAGGTAGTCGTCCGGCAAAGGCAGCTCAAAGAACTGGCATCCGTCGTTTTCAATAGTCTCCTCCGACATCAGAACTACGACGTTATTGGAAGATCTGAAGAGGTCGGCCTCACTCACTACGCCATAGCCAGCGACATCTCTCGCCACATCACGCTTCCGAGTGGCTTTAGCCTCCTTGTAGCCCTTTCTGAACTCATTAGAAAACGTGGAAATAACCTCACCTGGAAGGTAGGCCTGATTGACCAGCATCGCGCGAAGCATATTCGCTGACGCAGTTGGATATTCATTCAGCAAGCGCCCGGCCAAATGAGTGATGTATGGTGCCGCGAAGCTCGTTCCGCTAACTTCTTTGAAGATGGTGTTGCCTGCCCACTGATGGTTAAGCGTAAGTACACCCAGCCCCCGCATGTGCGGCGACCACTGAGCATTGGCCTGCCTCATGGGGCTGGCAAGGTTACCACCCGCCGCAACAAGCTCGGGCTTGAGCGCACCCTTAACCGAGGGGCCATGCCGAGTGAAAGGTGATGGTTGGTTTTCCGAGGCAGGCGAGAGCTGACTGATATCTGGATATTTCTGGCTGTCAAAAGTGGCGTTGTGCCGGGAGATGCTTCCCACCGTCAGCACCATCATTGCGGGTGCCGGATCGATGATTGCGCTTTGTTCTGCGACAAGATATTCGGGGTACTCGTCACGCCAGCTGTTTACCGGAACTGGAGGTTCTTCAGAGCCGCGGAAGTTACCCGTAGAGACCACAAACAAAATGTTATGCCGCCTTGAGAGGACGTCCAGGATGTAGGCGAGCCCCCTGACATGAGCTCCATCGTACGGAGCATTATTGTTACCCAGGGAGAGATTGAAGATCCGACATCCAAGCTCGACGAAGTACTCAACCGCTTTCGTCAGTGATGCCTCAAGCGAGAGCTCGTCATAGATCGCATCGCCAGTATGCGGACACTTCTTCATCACCTTCCCATTGAAAATCCAGAGCTCCGGGCGCCAGAAATTTGAGTTGTTGCAGGCCTCTACGTCGCCATACAGGGCCACACCGGCTACAGCAGTACCATGTCCCGCCTGGTCATCGTCTCCTTCCTCATCCACAAAGGAGGCGCTTTCAGCCATCGCAGGTTTCAAGAGGGGGTGGTTCCCGTTGATACCACTGTCCAGAATGCAGACCCGTGCCGCATCTGCGGCCGGTGCAGGTATGTTTCGAGGTAGCTCGTTGATATCCCGATTCAGCTGCTGAATGCTGATTCCGGTGGCGGGAATGAGATCAACAAGCCGGACATCGCGGTGGTTCAGCAGTAGCTGTGCTTGTTCGGGCGTCACCTCAACCCGGTACATGAGCAAGCTGTCCAGATTCAGCTTGTCGAGCCTTTTAATGCGCTCCCCTGAGAGCCAGGCCTCGAAAGCATTTGTGAGTAGGATTCGCTTCGGGTGGCTCGCTACATAGACAGGCCATAGTTCGACATCAAGCTTGAAGGTGGGGGTGTCCGGAATCCCGATATGGGTGATCGCCCAGCTCTTCCGATCCTCCGCAGACCATGTCTCCACCCCTGCGATAGCCTCCAGAATCTGGCCATAGGTCAAGGCGTCGTCCATAACACCCAGCTTCGTCAGATGGTCAGCGAACTTGGCCAAACCTTCTTCTGTCGCGAAAACAACGCAAAGCTGTTTATCCTCCTGGCTGACGAACTCCAAGCCATGGACATCAAGGTTTGAGAAGTTGAGAGTGCCGTCGTATTTCAGTTTGAGGACGTAGGGAGAGTTAGCTGTCGAGCCGATCTGCTTTTTGGCTTGCCCTTCAGCCGTAAGAAAGTAAGCATTGAGTTTCTGGCCATGCCCTCGACGATCTTCACGTTTGGTGAAGGGAGGGGGATTCTTGGTCCGGCGTGAGTTATCCAGAACTTCCCGTGCAATGTTCAGATGCTTGTAGGTAGCCACCGCTTCTTCCTTGAATTGTTATGATTCAGGACTTCCTGAGATCTTCTCTTGCAAGTGCGCTTTTCAGCTCTTTGAGGGTCAGAAACTCTTGCTCCCGCAGGATCATCCGCTTCGCGGCGCGACGTATAACTCGCTCAACATCAGCTCCGCTCTTGCCCTTAAACTCCGTCAATACTTCCTTGTCGTCAATCTCAAATTGACGCCGGATTCCTCTCAGCTTCAGTGACAAAATATCTTTCAGTTGCTTCTCATCCGGGAGCGGAAATTCGATGGATTCATCAAATCGTCGCCAAATGGCAGTGTCCAGAATCTTCTCATGGTTAGTAGCAGCCAAGATCAAACTGCGACCTTCGTATGAGTCCATCATCTGAAGCACTGCGTTTACTACACGTCGCAGCTCACCATGGTCGCCACTATCGCCGCGCTCTTTACCGATTGCATCGAACTCATCGAATAGAACAACAAACGGATGCTGGGCAATAAAATCGAAGACCTTGCGAAGGTTGGCAGCCGTTTCACCAAGGAAAGACGAAACCAGCGCATCCAATCGGACAATTGCCAAAGGTCGATCAAGTTCGAACGCTACTACCTCGGCTGCCAGTGTCTTTCCGCAGCCCGGTGGGCCGAAGAAAATCACCTTGCCCGCGGGCTTCATACCGTAGCTGCGGAGCACATCAGCACGACGGTTCTCTTCGAGTATCTCCTCTAGTGCAGCAGAGCTGCTGGGAGGGAGAATCACTTCATCAAGGGAGCGCTTAGGTGACCTTATGTCAAGCAGCGGTAAACCGCGCTCTTTATCTACGGGAACATCATAGTGAGTGCGTGATGTGCTACTAGATGCTTTGAAGTTCAAGTCGCTGCCGTAGAGGATTTGCTCTAGATCATTAGCGAGAAGATGGTGTTGTTTCTGCCGCTCTTCCTCGATAACAGCTTTAGAGGCAAGGCGAAACGCATCGGTATCACCTGCAGTGCCCGCTTTGAACAACTGGCGAAGAATTTTCCCATTGGCCATAGTCGCCACCCTCTGAGTTACCGCTATTTTATATTATATGTAGGTATTGATAAACCCAGTTGCGGCTACATAACTTGCAATAAATTGTTTCGCATTTTGATCTTCATGGTCAAGGACTCCATTCCTCATTAAATAGCTAAACACACTTGAGATTAAAAGTTTGGAGTAGTGCGGCTGATATGGCAGTGTAGCCTAACTCACGTTCTAAAAACTTTAAATAACTAGCCTTCGAAATTCCGCCGAGCGGCAGAGCATCATGCCGCCTAGCGCCCAATCGCCAATGCTACCCAAGAGTGAGGCAATGGGCCTGCAGGCCTCAAAGCCTGCTAGGCAGCTGGAGTCTGATGCTTACGCAGCTTCTTCATCATCCGCCACCTCCTCGCCCATCGGGGCGGGCGGTCGTGATGGTTGGACTCGGTTTTACATTGGGCACTATTCGCGCCCAGTTGCTTTTTGGTTTTTGAATATAGTTTCCAGCTTTGCGAGCTTTGGTGCTATTGATATCTGGCAGTATCTATTGCTTGGGTTCTTTGTGAAGAAGTCTTGGTGGTATTCCTCGGCTTCGAAGAATTCAGTTAACCTCTCTAAGGTGGTTGCCGTTGGGTTTTTCCAAAGGCCATTTTTTTCAGTTTCTAGTATTGCGGTTTTCGCGGTTACTAGCTGTTCGTCGCTATCATAAAATATGGCAGATCGATATTGGGTTCCGATATCTGCACCTTGCCTATTTAGAGTGGTTGGGTCATGTATTGCAAAGAAAATCTCAAGCAATTCGGATAGGCTGATTTTGCTACTATCAAATTCAATCTTTATTGCTTCGGCATGGCCTGTTTTGCCAGTGCATATATCATCATATGTTGGTGCGTTGAGGGTTCCCCCCGTGTAGCCACATTTCACAGACTGAACGCCCTTGATTCTCTTGAAGACTGGTTCAAGACACCAAAAGCAACCGCCTGCCAGTACTATTTTTTCGGTTTTCATACGGGTCTCTGTATAAAATTCAGGGGGCTGGGGTGCTGCCGATATGGGTGCAGTATGGCTGCTGTGCTGTCACGTAGATCGCCTGGCTGGGCTATAGCTATGCTGAGGCGCGCTAGCAATAGGATTCCTAGCATAGATTTACTCTTGACTGTCCTCCTAATCCCTGGGTGGGGTTGTGCGCCTCCCAGAACGTTCGCAGCAAAGTGGAGTAATCGATCTGCTGAGGGTCGAATACCACCAGCACCACCTCCGTATGGCCTGTCAGGCCGGAACAGACTTCGTCGTAGGTCGGGTTCGGTGTCAAACCGCCGGAGTAGCCTACGGCGGTGGTCCACACACCCGGTAACTCCCAGAAGCGGCGCTCTGCTCCCCAAAAGCAACCCATGGCGAATATGGCCTGGGATAAGCCAGCCGGCAAGGGCGGCTGCAAAGGGTTGCCGTTCACATAATGGGCTGGTGGTACTGGTACGGCTGTCGAGCGGCCGGGTAACGCCTGCTCGGCAGTTGGCAGTGCCTGTTTGTTGACCAGAATCTGCGAGCGTAGCGACATGGTTGCCTCGGTCGAAATGGGGGCGGACAGCTAGGCTACAAAAGCAGACATGATAGTGAAAGCTTGACGGCGACCACGCGTCGCCGATCTGGCGAAAGTGTTTCCCGGCGCTTAGCGCCAATGGGGATAGCGGCGCAAGGCGTCGCTCAGGATGTTGCCGGGAATCGGTTTGTCGAACAGATAGCCCTGGCCGATATCGCAGCGATGATGGCGGAGGAACTTGAGTTGCTCGGCTGTCTCGATACCTTCGGCGACCACCTTCAGGTGCAGCTTGCGCGCCATGGCAATGACCGCGGAGGTGATCTCCATGTCGTCCTGATTGTCGGGAATATCCTTGATGAAGCTGCGATCGATCTTGATCACGTCAATGGGAAATTTCTTCAGGTAACTGAGCGAGGAATATCCCGTGCCGAAGTCATCCATGGCCAGGGTCAGGCCCAATGCCTTCAAACCGATCAGCTGCTGCCGGGTTTCTTCGGTTGCGTCGAGCAGCAGGCTTTCGGTCAGCTCCAGTTCCAGCTGACCCGGAGAAAGCTGCTCCTCCAGAAGGATGGAGGCAATCGAGCCCAGCAGATCCGGGTCAGAGAATTGCTTGGGAGACAGGTTGATCGCAATCTGCGGTTTGCCGTGGCCCAGCGCCGACAGTCTGACGCCCATGCGACATGCCTCGCGCAGGACCCACTTGCCGATAGGAATGATCAGGCCGGTCTCTTCAGCGACACTGATGAACTGATCCGGGCGGATCATTCCTTTTTCCGGATGGTTCCAGCGCAGCAACGCTTCCAGTCCCTGCAGCTGTCCGCTACGCAGGCACAGCTTCGGCTGATAGAAGACTTCAAGCTCGTTCTGAGTGAGGGCGCGGCGCAGGTTGTTCTCGACGAACAGCTTGTAGTTGGCCTCGGCATGCAGTGCCTCGGTGAAGATCTGCACCTGATTCTTGCCGTTGGCCTTGGCCTTGTGCAGCGCTTGTCCCGCATGCTTCATCAGCGTTTCCGGATCCCGACCGTGTTGCGGCGAGCAGGCCAGTCCCAGCGACGCGCTGACGCTGATCAGCTGCTTGTCGACGAACAGTGGTTTGTCGAGGACGCGCAGAACCTGATCGGCCAGCCGCAGCCCTTCATCCAGCTCCATGTCATCGAACAGCAAAGCGAACTCGTTGCTGGCAAACCGTGCCAGCACGCTCTGCTGACTGAGGCCGTTGCGCAGTCGGCGCGCCAGGCTGGTAAGCAGCTTGTCGCCGGTCTGGTGGCCGAGGCTGTCGTTGATGCGCTTGAAGTTGTCGATATCCACCAACAGCAGGCAGAGCCGAGGCTCGGCACCTGCAGCAAAGCGTTCCTCGAGGCTGCGAATGAAATATGGCCGGTTGCCGAGGTTGGTCAGGTTATCGGTATAGGCCAGTCGCTCAATATGCTGATGGGCCAGTTTGCTGCGGGTGATGTCTTCGTAGATGCCGATGTAATGAGTCAGCACGCCTTCATCGTTGAACACCTTGGAGATCGACAGCTGACCCCAGTAGGGCTCCAGATTCTTGCGGCGGGAGCGGAACTCGCCCTGCCAGCTGTTGCTGTGGGCGAGCACCGATGAGGTATCGAACAGCAACTCGCTGAGATTTTCCAAGGCCTTCAGATCGGTCAGGCGGTGGCCGCGTACCTCGGCCGCGGAGAACTGGCTGATGCTGGTGAAGGCCGGATTGACATACTCCACGCGACCGTCACGGTCGACCAGGATGAAGGCACTTGCGCTCTGTTCCACGGCGCGCTGGAACAGACTGAGCATATGGGTCGCGCTCAGGCGTTGCTGGTTGGCCAGCACTTGTGCGTATTGGTCCGCCAGCTCTCCGGCGAAGGCGACCTCGTCGGCTTGCCAGGTTCTCGGCTGACCGGCGTGCTGCAGGCTCAACACGCCAATCACTTCACCACCGACTCGAATGCTGGCGTCGAGGATCGAGCGGATGCCTTGCGGACGATGGAGCTGCTCGCCTAATGCGCTGGTGCGATGGTCCTGCGACACGTCCTGCGCATCGACGGCCCGCCCGCTCTGCAGGGCTTGCAGATAGCGCGGGAAGGGCGTCAGCTCCACTTCCGGCAGCGTTTCATAGTTGTCGCTGCCGAGCCTGTAGCAAGCAATCGGCTCGAGGCGGGGG
>JGI2924J29684_1077113_pt1 | contig 13709 bp, 14 predicted proteins | sample BenlonsequencITS_FD_29684 | JGI IMG/M metagenome (IMG submission 29684)
CCGAGGAGTTCGTAGACCTTCACACTGGACAATATGTTCTGTTGATATTTATCTAGCACGCACGTTCGGGTGATATCACCCCTTGTCGCATACATTATAAAAATGTCAGAAGTTAAATACCATTTGCAATGGTATTGCAAGAAACTAACATAGATGATGAACGCGCTGTTTCACCGGTTATCGGTGTGATTTTGATGGTAGCTATCACTGTGATACTCGCCGCTGTTATCGGTACTTTCGTACTCGGTCTAGGGGACGACGTTACCGAGTCAACTGCACCGACAGCAGACTTCGACTTCGATTATGAGGATGAACTAACGGTAACACACGCTGGCGGTGACGCAATTCCGTCCAGTGAACTCGAAGTGCAGGCACCAAGTGAAGGTGAACCAGTAGACTTTGACGTTGACAGTGACGCGGATGTGTCTGCGGGTGATACTGCTACAGTTACTGCTGGTGATGGTGATACTGTTCAGGTGGTTTGGGATGCTGACGGTGCTGACTCCAGTCAAGTACTCGCTGAGTACGAGGTTACCGAGTAACGCTTAAGATTAGTTACTTTTTTGACAGTACAACACTAAATACGAGTGAGGCTACGATGTTGCTCATTCGCGCCTCACTTTCTACTTTTTCTGTAAAGGTAGTCTGCCGGCAGAGCTTTAAGTACAATAATCTCGTTTGCAGTTACTATCGTGGCACGCAGAAGGGCCGTGACCCGCATCGGGATGGAATGAGGACACCCCGATCACACGCGACAGTTAAAAGGAACCCCGCACCCCTCCGCAGGCTAGTGGATTCCAAGTAAATCGCGACGCAGCGGGCGCGACGGGATTTGAACCCGCGACATCTTGGTCCGGAACCAAGAACTCTGTCCACTGAGCTACGCGCCCTCTATAACGAATTACTGAGACCGGCCGTATAACGGTTGCTTTTCGCGTCGAAACTCGCCCCTCGAACCCCGCCTACAGCGAGGACTCGGCGTCGGGGACGTCGACGGTCGCACCGTCCGGGGAGGCGGGCTCGGCGAGCTCGATCTCGATCCCGTTCTCGCGGGCGTCGACGGCCACAAGCCAGCCGGCATACCGGAAAGACAGGGACCGAAACCCGGAGTCGGGATCACAGATCGAATCCAGCGTTTCGGGGTCGATCGCGTCGTAAAGCGGCACGAGTTCGACGGGATCGACCTCGTCGACCCGAGCGACCAGCTGGACGACCGCAGTACTCGTTCGTCGATCCTCGGTTGCGGCCACGCTCGTCGTCGGTCGGTGAGAGGTCACTACTAGCGGTGAGCGGAGCAGGAGTAAAGAAAATGACTCAATTTTCCGGCGACAAGATGACAGAGAAGATCGATGTCCGGCGGCGCCGTCGTCCTTACTCCCGTCGGGGAACGTCGTGGCGACCGAACCCGTACCGCAGCCGGCTCGCCAGCCGTCGGGAGAAGCGGCCGTCGTCGGCCCGCGACCCGAACCGTTCGGAGAGCGCGGTGTAGATCAGCGGTAGCGGCACCTCCTGTGCGAGGGCCTCCTGAACCGTCCAGGTGCCCGTCGAGCCGCCCTCGACGCGGTCCGCGACGGTTCCCAGGTCGGAGCCCTCCTCGCGGAACGCCTCCTCGCAGAGCTCGAGCAGCCACGAGCGGATTACCGCGCCGTTGTTCCAGACCGAGGCCACGTCCTCGAGGTCCAGATCGTACCGCCCCTCGTGGAGCAGCTCGAACCCCTCACCGTAGGCCTGCATCAGCGCGTACTCGACGCCGTTGTGGACCATCTTGACGTAGTGGCCCGACCCCGCAGCCCCCATCCGCTCGTGGCCGTCGGGCCCGGTCGCGACGGCGTCGAAGACGGGCGTGAGTTCGTCGTAGGCCCACTCGGGGCCGCCGATCATCAGCGAGAAGCCGAGTTCGGCACCCGCAGGACCGCCCGAAGTACCGCAGTCGAGATACGCCGCCGAGCAGGCCTCCGCGCGGCGCACGGAGTCCTCGAAGTAGGAGTTGCCGCCGTCGACGACGACGTCCTCGCTCTCGAGGTGGGGGTCGAGATCCTCGAGGGTCGCGTCGACGGCCTCGCCTGCGGGAACCATCAGCCAGATCCGCTTTTCCTCGCCGAGCCGGTCCGCCAGATCCGACACCGAGTCGGCCGGCTCCGCGCCCGCGTCGGCTGCGGTGGCGACGGCTTCGGGGTCGAGGTCGAAGGCAACGACGTTGTGGCCCACCCCGAGCACCCGCTCGACGACGATCTGTCCCATCCGTCCGAGTCCGATAACGCCCAGTTGCACGAGTGGAGATGGGCGGGCGGAGGAAGTAGTGGTTGTGATTCGTCGCGGCTCCGCGGAAGTCGAAAGCGAGCACGACAGCTGTGGCCGCCGAAAACGCACTCGCGGTCGCGGCGATCAGTGGATCGGCTCTTCGAGGCGGGCCCAGCCGATCGCGTCGAGGACGACGATCCGGCCGTCGTGTTCGACGTAGACGCCGTTGTACTCGCCACGATCGGCCTCGTAGTACGGCAGCGAGTCCCGGATCGTGTCGACGACCGACCAGGCGCCGTCGCGCTCGAGGGTGACGTGTTCCCACTCCTCTCGGGCGTCGTTGCGAACTGCCCGTTCGAGGGCCCGTCGTGCACCCGGAATCTCGGCGAGCCGGCGCGCGGACGCGTCGATGACGGTCGCACCGTCGGGTACCTCGCCGACGATCTTGGCGCCGAGGTTCGCCTTCGAACGGCCCGTTTCAGTCCGCGAGCGGTCCGATTGGAGGACGTAGCCGGCGGCCGCCGCCGTTCCGACCGCGAGCAGCGACAGGGCCATCCCTTTACCCCTGAACATCATACTCATACCTCTCAGTAGCTAACTAAGTATCTTTCGTAACAATCTTCTTTCCAAATATATCTAGCAAGGAACTACCAGTCAGAGGACGGCGGCGACGTTGGTCGTGATCGCGGCGCCGACGACCAGCAGCAAGAGGGCGACGACCGCCCCGGCCCGAAACAGCGGCAGGGCGTCGGCAGCCGGCTCGCGAAGCTTCTTGCCGTTGAGCCCCGATTCGAACCGCTTCGCGCCGATCTCGACGAGGGCCGCGAGAACGAGCCAGAGAACGACCATCGCGAGCACGAGCTGGCCGTTGATCGTGTTGAACAGCCCCTCGGCGGTGTAGCCCGTCCCAGCCAGGTGGCCCCCCGAGAGCAACAGCGCGACCGCACTCACCCTAGAGAGCAGCGTTAGCTTCCCGGAGATCGACTCGAGCGGTTTCGTCGAGTTGAACGCCCCGTCTCGAGCCAGCGGCAGGACGACGAACGCGACGTAGAAGACGCTGCCGGCCCAGAGCGCGGCGAAGACGAGGTGGGTAGCCTGGGCGAGAAACGTGTCGACCATACCGAACGGTTAGCGAGCGATGGTATCAGCGTTCCGACTCGCCGCCGTCACTCGAGCCACTCCGGGAGCCGGGCAACCAGCCGACGACGGACCAGGACGTAGCCGATCGAGATCACAACGCCCGCCGCGACGACCGAGACGATCCACCCCTCGAAGACCACGAGGGCCGGTACCGCGAGCGCGACCGCGAGGACGCCGTCCTCGGGTGCGCCGTCGTACCGAACCCAGCGGCGGGGGCGGAGCCAGCGATCGTGGACGTGGTCGTAGACGGCGCGGTCGCCGTCGCCGGTCGCGGGATCGAACTCGGGACCGTCCCCGAGCGCGTCGCTCGCGGCGTGGAGCCAGGCCGCGACGAAGCAGGCGGCGACCGCCGCGGTAGCGTTCGAGGGAACCAGCAGCGCCGCGCCAATCGCGGCCACAGCGGCTGGAGCACCGATCACGGGGAAATGAAACGTTCGCCGGTGTTCGAAGACGAGGTCGATATCCGGCAGAAGTCCGCCGAGGACGGCCCCGACTGCAAGCGGCGTTGCCAGCTCGGGAACGGCGTAGGCGACGGGGGCGACGACCGCGAGCCCCGCGAAGACGTGGGTCGTCGCCATCATGGTCGTCCCGAGGGACGCCGTCGGCAAAACGGTACGCGAACGAGCGACCGTTGCCGGTGTGCGAGTGCTTGCTCACGGCTTTTCAATCGCAGCCCGCAACCTGTAGTATGGATCACACCACTCGACCGCGACGCCGCGTGCTCCGAACCGCGGCTGCGGCGGCAACGGCGTCGACGGCGCTGCTGGCCGGCTGTGCCGACGACGAGGAAGAGACCGACGAGGCCGAAGCCGAGGAGGGGACCGGCAACGGACAGGAGGCCGACGACGAGGAGAACGGGGACGACGATGACGTCGCCCACGACGACGATGGAGACCTCGGCGAAGACGAGGAGGGCGACGACGCGAGCGAGGACGACGAGCAGGAGGTGACCGAGGCCGACTCCTGGGAGGACGTCGAGGAGATCCTGCTCGCCACTGACGGGGACGTCTGGGTCGGCGAGGCGCCGTCGGTGATCGAGAACGAGGAGAATCCGACGCTCGAACTCACGGCCGGCGATGAGTACGACATCGGTTACGTGAACCGTGACGCCGACAGCCACGGCCTGGCGATCTGGGGCGACGGCGACGAGGAGCGTGAAGCCACGGACGTTACCGAAGAGGAGGACACCCAGCAGTGGCTGACGGTCGAGGCGGACGAGGAGCTGACGGAGTACCGCTGTCCGGTCCACCCCGAGACGATGACCGGGGAGTTCGAGATCGACGAATAGCGCCGCTCGGCGCTCACCGGAGCCCCTTCTCCTCGAGCTCCGCGATCGCCTCGTCGGTCTTCTCGAGTCCGTCCAGTCCCATCCCCGCGAGGACGTGGTCGGCTTTCGTGAACTGGATCTCCGCGTACTCGACGAGCTGGACTCGGTTCCCCCACGGGTCGTGGAACTCGAGGCCAGGAACGTCGAGTCGGTCGACGCCACACGCCTCGAGGCGTCGCTCGGCCGCGTCGGCGTCCTCGACGACGAGCCCGAAGTGGCGCTTGTCGTCGCGGGCGGTGTCACCGCTCTCTGCGAGCGCGACGAACTGATCGCCCATATCGAGGAAGGCCTTCGAGTCGGATCGGCTCCGGAGTTCGAACGCGAACAGGTCCTCGTAGAACTCGAGCGCGTCGTCGATATCGCCGACCACCAGCGCGACGTGGTTGATGCCGACGAGCGACGGTCGTTCGGGTTCGGATTCGGTCATGCGTCCCGAGACGTCACGGCCGGTCGCCGTCAATGTTCGGCGAGCAGTGTAGGACTCCCGCGGCAGAAGGGAGATATCGCTCGCTGGAGGATCTCGTCAGAATGATAGACTCGGTTTCATATATGTCGGCGTCTGCCGTGGCGTCCTCGACCTGCTGATCGGCTCGCTGGTCGGGCCGATTGGAACGTTTCTCGGCGCGATATTCGGGCCGGCCCTCGGCGGGCCGTTCTGGAAGCGCGTGGCGGAACCGTCCCGGGAGGTCAGGGAACTCGAGCGCCGCGTCAGCGAACTGGAGAACGATCGGAACCGAGAGCGCGAGAGTAGGGGCCGTCCTCGTCGCGTCGTCCGTCCGTCAGTCGAGATTCTCTCCCTGGTAGCTGCCGTCGTAGGCGTCCTCGTGGTCGGCCTCGGCGAGGACGAGCTGGGCGATGCGGGCGCCGCGGGCGATCTCGACGTCGTGGTGGACCTGCAGCAGTCCTTCGCCCCGTCCCTCGTAGCCGGCGTCCCAGACGGCGGTGTTTAACATACAGGAGTTGCGCATCAGCGACGAGCGCGGGTAGACGAACCCGACGTGGCCCTCAGGGATCTGGATGCGCTCGCCGTAGCGGGCGACGTAGGCACCCTCCGGCAGGTAGTAGGTGTCGGGAGCCTTCTGCTCTAACTCCTCGAGCGGGCGGGCGACGCGGTCGCCGATCTGTTTGCCGTCCCGGCCGATCCGGCCGGGCTCGAGCTGTTCGAAGACGACATCGAGCGTGAGATCGACGCCGTTGGGCTGGATCTGGTCGTCGGCCGTCGGGGAGACGTACTCCGCGACGAAGGCGCCGGAGCGGAACATAGCGTCGGTATGCGCCGGAGCTGAAAAAAGGGTATCCGTTCGGATCGGCCGTGGCAGGGCCTTACGGATCACACGCGCGGACCGTACGGCGATGCCCACGCCGCGTCCGCATGACGGCGCTCGCGGGCTGACGAACGTTCAGTGGCGTGGCAATACTTACGCAAAAGCCCGTCGAATGCCCGAAAATAACACGGTCGTTCCCGATAGAAACACGCTGGATTTATCAAGGCGGAAAGCCGAAATTCGCATGCTATGGGACAGACTCTCACCGAAAAGATTCTCGACGACCACCTCGTCGAAGGCGAGCTCGAGACCGGCGAGGAGATCGGGATCGAGATCGACCAGGTACTTACTCAGGACACGACCGGAACGATGGTCTGGCTGCAGTTCGAGGCGATGGGACTGGACGAAGTCCAGACCGAGATCGCCGCCCAGTACTGCGACCACCAGACCTACCAGTTTGACTTTAAGAACACCGACGACCACCGTTTCCTGCGCTCTGCGGCCGGCAAGTACGGGGCCCACTTCTCTCGTCCCGGTAACGGTATCTGCCACAACGTCCACCGCGAGAACTTCGCCGCGCCCGGCAAGACGCTGCTCGGCTCGGACTCCCACACGCCGACCCCCGGCGGTCTCGGCGAACTCGCCATCGGTGCCGGCGGGATCGACGTCACCGTCGCGATGGGCGGTGCTCCCTACTACATCGAGATGCCCGAGATCGTCAACGTCCGTCTCGAGGGCGAGCTCCCCGAGTGGGCCACCGCGAAAGACGTCATCCTCGAGCTGCTCCGTCGCCTGAGCGTCAAGGGCGGCGTCGGCAAGATTCTCGAGTACACCGGCCCCGGCGTCGAGACGCTCACCGCCCCCGAGCGGATGACGATCACCAACATGGGGACTGAACTCGGTGCGACGACGTCGATCTTCCCGACCGACGAGCAGACCGAGGACTACCTCGAGCGCGTCGGCCGCGGCGACGAGTACGTCGAGCTCCAGCCCGACGAGGACGCCGAGTACGACGACGAGATCGTCGTCGACCTCTCGGACCTCGAGCCGCTGATCGCCAAGCCCTCGATGCCGGACAACGTCGTTCCGGTCAGCGAGGTCGAAGGCGAGGACGTCGACCAGGTCATCGTCGGCTCCTGTACGAACGGCGGCTACGAGGACATCCTCCCCGTCGCGAAGATGCTCGAGGACCGCCAGACCTCCCTGGAGACCGAGACGATCGTTGCGCCCGGCTCCAAGCAGGCCTCCGAGATGCTCGCCCGCGAGGGGTGGGTCGCGGAGATGATGGCCGCCGGCGTCAACTTCTCCGAGGCGACCTGTGGGGCCTGTATCGGGATCGGCCACGTTCCGGCCTCCGATTCGGTCTCGCTGCGGACCTTCAACCGCAACTTCGAGGGTCGCTCGGGTATCGAGGACGACAACGTCTACCTCTGCTCGCCGGAGGTCGCCGCCGCCGCGGCGCTCGAGGGCGAGATCACCGACCCGCGCAACCTCGACGACGTCGAGGCGCCCGGCGTCGAGCTCCCCGACGAGTACGACGGCTCGAAGACGGACCTCATCGCCCCCGACGAGGCCGTCGACGACGAACTCATCAAGGGCCCCAACATCGGCGACGTCCCGATCCGCGACGAACTCGGCTCGGACATCGAGGGCGAGGCGCTGCTGAAGATGGAGGACAACATCACGACCGACCACATCATCCCCGCGACCCAGGACATCCTGATGTACCGGTCGAACGTCCCCAAGCTCAGCGAGTTCACGCTCTCGCGTGTCGACGACACCTTCGCCGACCGCGCGCTCGAGGCCGACGGCGGCTTCCTCGTCGCCGGCGAGAACTACGGCCAGGGTTCCTCGCGAGAACACGCCGCGCTCTGCCCGATGTACCTGGGCATCGAGGGCGTCCTCGCACAGAGCTTCGCCCGGATCCACCGTGCGAACCTCTTTAACTTCGGTATCGTCCCGCTGACGATCGACGAGGACACCTACGAGTCGATCGACCAGGGCGACGAGATCGAGATCGTCGACGACGTCTACGAGGCCGTCACGAGCGGTCAGGAAGAGTTCACCGTCCGCGTCAACGACGAGGAGTACACCGCGACGCTCGACGCCTCCGAGCGCGAGCGCTCGATCCTCGCGGCCGGCGGCAAGCTCTCCTGGACCCGCGACCAGGCCGAGGACGGCGGCGCCGCGACCGCTGACGACTGATCGCGACGCAGTAGTCTCGTTCTTTTTTGCACCGACCGAGAGTCCCACGTCCCGGTTCAGGCGACACCTACTCGCCAGCCTCCGGTCGCGTCCTCGGGGTACGGACGCCGTAACTACACGCCACGGACGGCTACGGCCGATCCATGTGGCCCTGGGGACATCTCGGCGTCGCCTACCTCCTGTACTCGCTGTACGCCCGCGGTCGGTTCGGACGGCCACCTCGGCCCGAACCGGCGCTTGCGGTTCTGGTCGGCTCACAGTTCGCCGACCTGATCGACAAGCCGCTGGCGTGGTGGGTCGGACTCCTTCCCAGCGGCCGCTCGCTCGCTCACTCGCTACTGTTTGCCGCAGTGTTGCTCGCCGTCGTCTACGCTGCTGGGTTCGCGCTCGGCCGCGTCGAGACCGCGACGGCGTTTATTATCGCACACCTCTCACACCTGCTGGCGGACGTCCCGCCGCGGGCGTTTCTGGGCTACCCCTTCGAGACCGAGTTCCTCCTCTGGCCGCTGCTCGAGCAGCCGACGTTCCGGTACGGCGAGCGGCTGTTCGAACCGCCCGCAGTCGTCGAGCTGGTCGTCGGCCCGTTCACGAACCCCGCGGTCTTTGTCCTGTTCGAGTGGGTCCTGTTCGGCGTGGCGATCGCGCTGTGGTACGTCGACGGCTGTCCCGGGCTCGAATACGTTCGCGATCGGATTCCGGCCTGACCTGGACCGGTCTCGAACCCGGTGAGCGCGGACGGGAACGAACACCGTCTTGTACGCGCGACCGGTAGCTCGAGCGAATGCCCTCCGATCACGCGAACGCGGGTTACCGACGGCTGTTCGACCGCGAGGGATTGACCTTCGGCGCGGGCTTTCCCCTGACCGGAACGAACCGGTCGACGCCCGATCCCACGACCGAAATCGAACTCGCGACCCTCGCTGAGGAGCTGGGATTCGACGGCCTCTGGGCACGGGACGTCCCCACGTTCTGGCCGAAGTTCGGCGACGCGGGCCAGACGTTCGACACCTGGCCGTGGCTCTCCCACGTCGCGGCCCACACCGACGAAATCGCGCTGGGTACCTCGAGCGTCGTCCTCCCGCTTCGCCACCCGCTGCACGTCGCGAAGTCGGCCGCGACGGTCGATCGCCTCTCGGACGGTCGGCTCGTGATGGGGGTCGCCTCCGGGGACCGGGATCCGGAGTACTCGGCCTTCGGGATCGACCGCGGGAGTCGAGGCGAACTGTTCCGCGAGGACGTCGACACCCTCCGAACCGTCTGGACAGAGGACTATCCCACCCTCGAGGGCCGGTGGGGTCGCCTCGATGGCGAGCTCGACGTCGTCCCGAAACCAGTCGCGGGGACGATCCCCCTGCTGCCGACCGGAAACTCCCGGCAGGCAGACGAGTGGATCGCCGAGCACGGCGACGGCTGGCTGTTCTATCATCTGCCGGAGTCGACCCTGGAGAGTTACATCGCACAGTGGTGCGAAACCGCAGGCGACAAACCGTTCGCGATCGCGGTCCGGGTCGAGCTCGCCGAGGACCCGACCGCCGAGCCCGAACCCCTGCATCTGGGCTACCGGGCCGGCGTCGAGTGGTACCGCGACTACTTCCGCCGGCTCGAGGAGTACGGCCTCGATCACGCGATTATCGGGCTGCAAAACGAGGACCGCGAGCGGGCGTTCGAGCGGTTCGCAGACGAGATCCTCGACGAGCTATGACATCCTCCCTGGCGTGAACGCCGGGGTTTCCTCCGTGGGAGTTTCAGTCGGTCTAAGAGCCTCTAGAGGCAACATTCCCGTCGAAGTGGACGGTACTCGGGTCTGTGCGCTGATTTTTGGGACGATGAGAGCGTGGTAACTCCGACCAGTCATGGTCGTCCCACTCGAACCGCACGGGCCGTGCCATCGGCCTGACTGCTTGATCTGTCTGCCGCTCCAAAAACGTCTCTGACGCCGTGAGGTCGGCGTGGCCCTCGAACCCACACGGACAGATGAGTGTGTCCTGGTGGCGCGTCGTTCGGTCTGTGGACCCACACTGCGGGCATTCTTGACTGGTCCATGCTTCCGACCGAACCTCAACCGAGATTCCATATTCCTCGGCTGTACACGCCAGTCGTTCGGTAAACTGCCTGAACGCCCAGAAGTTGTGTGTCTTGGCGTTGGTTTCAACCGACCAGTGTGTCTCCAGCACGTCGGTTAACCTGCCGATATACACGGTATCAACGCCTTCGGCGTACAGTCGGTCTAGCAGATCACGACACAACGCCTCTTGTGCGTGGTCGCGGCGACGGGTCCGTTTCCGATACCGTCGCCGAATACGTTCGCTACTGTATCGGCCATCTCCGAGTTTCGACTGCAACTCGGCAATGTGGCGTGTAGTGTCGCGGAATCGCTGGAACAGGTCGCGGCCCTCATACAGATATTGCTGACCGGTCGTGGTGGTACAGGCGACGAGATTGTTCGCACCGATGTCCAGAGCGGCTTTTTCGGAAGCCAGTGGAGTGTCCCATGCATCGTCAGAAACAGTCACGGGTTGCGAAGCTCTGAACGTGTCGTCAATCTCGTCGTACCACAAGTCCAACCGACCCTGTTTCTCGTAGTCAGGCCAGTTCGGGTCACCAGCGATTTCCAGCCGGAGACGCCCGGTGTGGTCGTATCTGTCTTTCAATTCACTTCCGACCAGTATCTCAAGCCGGGAACGGTCGCCCCACTCGACGGTGTACGAGGTGTTGCGAATGACGGTCTTGAGTTGCCGCCCGTCGTCTTCGTTGCCACGGAAGCCCGGCGGCTCGGGGTGTTCAGTGACCGACGTATCCGAATCATCGTAGTACTGCTCTTTGAGTCGGAAGAAGCCTCGCCACGCTTCTGAGTTCTTCCGAATCACCTGTTGGGCGGTAGACGCACCGAGAACGCCTTTGTACCTGCCTTCAAGTTGGCCTGTATCGGCGTCCCATACGTCCTCGCCGCCATACCCGTCCTCGTCGTTGTACCGCATGAGGCGTTCGTAGTTGGTTTGGTTCCAGAGAGCGGCAGAAGCGTCCAACAGGTCCCGGAGCAGCTGCTCTCCGCTATCGGAGAGCGGTCGCACGGTGAACATGTTGGTACGCTTCATTCCCATTTTGATGTTTGAACTGACTCGTGTTGAAGGCCAGCCATCCGGAGTGAAAGTGAACCTGATACCGACTGGTGGAGACCCAGGCCTGGCAGTCTGGTAGTGGTTTGCCACCGAAACTGATGCGATTCACGCCCTTCCTGTTCGCTCCTCGGTTCCGACAACGAATGTCGGAACACTCGTTACTCACAGGAAGGGCGGGACTCTCTCGCTATCAAAGGTAGGTCGCCGTCTCTGTCGCGGACGCTCACGCCGGATACCGATCGCGCCACGGCCGCCGTCGCTCGAGGGCGGCGCTGGCCGCGAGGACGTCGGCGTCGCCGAACCGCGCCCCGGCGAGCTGGAGCCCGACGGGGAGCCCGTCGACGAACCCTGCGGGGACCGAGGCTGCGGGGTGACCGGTGAGGTTGTACGGCTGGGTGAGCACCCAGCCCCGTCGCGGACTGACGTCGGCGCCGTCGATCGTCGCCGGTGGCTCGCCGTGGGGAAACGGGGTCGTGGCGAGCGTCGCCGACGCGATCAGGTCGTACTCCTCGAAGCAGTCCTGCAGGCCGTCGAAGATCCGCGAGCGGACGACGTCGGCTTGCGTGAGTTTCCGGACGGTCGGCGACGTCGCGTCCACGACCGTCTCGACGAACGCGTCGTGCAGTCGATCGCGATCCTCGCCACGCGGATCGTACCCGACCGCCTCGAGATCGTCGAGCATCGCCTGCCACCGAACGGTCGCCATCGCGTAAAACGCGTCGAGGATCTCCTCGCGGTCGTGACCCAGGTCAGGGTCGACCTCCTCGACCGTCGCGCCGGCTCGCTCGAGGGCGCGGACGGCGTCGTCGATCGTCTCCCGGACCGCGGGCTCGAGCGGGTAGACACCCAGGTCCGGGCTGTAGGCGATCCGCAGGTCGTCGATCGGTCGGTCGACGGCCGCGAGGTAGTCGTCGGTCGCGGGCACGGAGTGCGGGTCGTCGCGGTGGGGGCCGGCCATCGCCGAAAGCGAGCGCGCGGCGTCCTCGACGGTGCGGGTCATCGGGCCGACGTGGTAGAACGGTGTGTGGCTCGCGAAGGCGTTGGGACGATCGACGTTCGGCACCAGCCCGTACGTGGGTTTGTGTCCGTAGGCGCCACAGGCACTGGCCGGGATGCGAATCGAGCCGCCGGTGTCTGACCCCGGCGCGAGCGGGACGAGGCAGTCGGCCAGCGCCGCCCCGGCCCCGCCCGAGGAGCCGCCGGCGGTGCGCTCGAGATCAAACGGCGTGCTCGTCGGACCCGCGACGCGGTTGGTTGTCGTCGTCCCGACGCCGAACTCGGGGGTGTTGGTCTTGCCCACGACGATCGCACCTGCGGCCTTCAGACGGTCGACGTACGCCGCGTCGGCATCGGCGGGCCGATCTTCGAACAGCAGCGATCCGTACGTCGTTTCGACGCCCGCGACGCCGTCGATGTCCTTGACAGCGACGGGAACGCCGTGGAGCGGCCCCAGGGGCTCGCCGTCCTCGATCGCGCGCTCGGCCTCGCGGGCCGCTTCGCGTGCCGATTCCTCGGCGACGGTGACGAACGCGTTCGTCCGCCCGTTTCGCTTGCGGATGCGCTCGATGTGGTCCTCGACGACCGCGACGGGAGAGAGCTCGCCGTCCCTGACGCGTCTCGCGATCCCGGCCGCGGACAGTCGCGTGCTCGCTCCGCTCATGGACACCGTCACGCGAGCCGATAGGATAAACGTGGGTCCGGCGACTGCAACCGCGCCGTCGACGGCTGCGACGGTCCCGCCCGCCGTGCTGTCAGAACCTGTCGATCGCGAACGGCTCGATCGGCTGGTCGGTTCCGTCCTCAAGCGCGAGGTCGGCGAGGATCTCGCCGAGGACGCTGGCGAACTTGAAGCCGTGGCCGGAGAACCCGGCGCCGACGACGACCCGCGGGTCCTCGGAGAGCGTATCGAGAACGAAGTCGTCGTCGGGGGTGTTGGTAAAGAGGCAGGTCCGCAGTCCCATCGTCGGCCCCGCGCCGTCGGGGAAGTACCGCTCGGCGAACTCCCGGAGGAGCCGCTCGTCGGTCTGGGTCGGCTCGCGCTCGAAGGCGTCGGGATCGACGGCCTCCTCGCGGTGATTGTACCGTCCGAGCTTGAACCCCGGAACGTCGTGGACTGGGAACCCGTAGTAGCGCCCCTCCGGAACCTCGACGTTCCAGACGGGAAATCGCTCGCGCTCGAACCGTTCGGGTTCGGTCGGCTGGAACCACGCCAGCACCTGTCGCTCGGGGACCAGGGCCGGCTCGAGGACGTCGACGAACCGTCCGGTCCAGGCGCCCGCGGTGACGACGAGCCGGTCGGCCTCGTAGCCGTCGTGGTCGGTCTCGACGCGGACGCCGTCGTCGGTCGGCCGCCAGTCGACGACCCGCTCGCGGGCGCGGATCGTCGCCCCCTCGCGGTGGGCGCGCTCGACG
>JGI2924J29684_1077111_pt1 | contig 13697 bp, 16 predicted proteins | sample BenlonsequencITS_FD_29684 | JGI IMG/M metagenome (IMG submission 29684)
CCGACATGAGCACGATGACGGCGTTGCGTTTCGACAGCGCGCCGTACAGTCCGATGCAGAACAGAATGGCGGCCATGGTCAGGTACGATGACAGCACGTCTACTCCGCCTCCTTCTTCGCGATCACGATCGCGCCGATGAACGCGACCGTCAGGAGAACCGACACCAGCTCGAACGGGATGACGTGCTGCGTATAGAGCTGCTTGCCGATCTCCATCGCGTTGTCGACTCCGGCCTGCAGCGGCGGAGCCGAAGGCTCGAATTCCGTGGTACGGATCGCGTAGAACAGCATGCCGAACAGCAGGATCGACGCGACGGCCGACACGATCTCGTGCACCGGTCTTGCCGGCTCATGCTGCACGGCCTGGTGGTGCGTCATCATGATGCCGAAGATCATGAGAATCGTGATGGCGCCCGCGTAGATGAGCACCTGCACGAAGGCGACGAATTCCGCTTCCAGCACGACGAACATGCCGCCGAGCCCGAGGAAGACGGCCGCCAGCGACACCACCATGTGGACGACCTTCGTCAGCGTCAGCATCAGCACCGCGCCGACGATCATGATGACGGCGAACGCGAAGAACGCAACCAGTTCGCCGGACCAGTTGATGTAGAACCCGCTCATCGGTTACTTCGCGCCCCCTCTCTGCGGCGCGCCGATGTTGTTGTTGTCCTGCCGGACGTTCGTGTTGTTGTTTTCCAGCCACTCGCGATCCTTGAACAGTTCGTCGCGGCTGTATGCCGCCAGTTCGAAATTGTTCGTCATGACAATCGCTTCCGTCGGACACACTTCGGTGCACAGATCGCACAGGATGCACAGTTCGAAGTTGATGTCGTAGGTATCGATCACTTTGCCTTTCTTCTCGGGATCCGGATTCGGCTTGCCGACCAGCGTGATGCACTCTGTCGGGCAGATGCGCGCACACTGGTTGCAGACGATGCATTTGTCCGGCTCGAAATGCTGGACGCCGCGGAACCGGTCCGGCATCTTGAGCGGAACGTCCGGGTAGGCATAGGTGACCTTCTTCGTCGTCATCGCCTTGAGCGTAACGCCCAGACCCTGGATCAAACCTTTCATGGCCCTAACCCCCCGTTACCCTTTGATGAAAAGCTCGAGACAGACCGCCGTCACGAACACATTCAGGATCGCCAGCGGCACCAGCACCTTCCAGGCAAATCCCATCAGATGGTCGACGCGCACGCGCGGCATCGTCGCCCGAAGCCAGAACAGGAAGAAGATGACGAAGGCCATCTTCAGGATCATCCAGATGATGCCCGGTACGAAATCAAGGAACGGCGCCGGCGGATGCCAGCCGCCGAGGAACAGCACCGACGCGAGGCCCGCGATCGCGAACATGTACACGTATTCCGCCAGCATGAAGAACGCGAAGCGGAAGCCGCTGTACTCGGTGTGGTAGCCGGCGACCAGCTCGGATTCGGCCTCCGGCAGGTCGAACGGCGAACGGTTCAGCTCCGATACCGCGGCGACGATGAAGACGCCGAAGCCGATAATCTGGGGAAGAAAATTCCACTCCCAGAACCAGTCGCCCTGCGCCTCGCCGATCTGCCGCAGGCTCATGCTTCCGGTCATCATGACCGTGCCGACGATCGAGAGGATCAGCGGCACTTCGTAGCTGATCATCTGCGCCGCCGAGCGCATGCCGCCGAGCAGCGAATATTTGTTGTTCGATGCCCAGCCGCCGAGCACGATCGCGATCGTCGAGATGGCGGACAGCGCCGCGTAGTAGACGATGGCGACGTTCAGATCGGCGAAATACAGTTCGCGGGTGTACGGAATGATCGCCAGCACCGCGAACGACGGCGCGTAACAGAGCGCCGGCGCGAGAATGAACAGCGCGCGGTCCGCCTTGCGCGGAATCGTGTCCTCCTTGATCAGCAGCTTGAGAACGTCCGCCACCGTCTGCAGCAGCCCCCACGGTCCGAGACGGTTCGGCCCGTGCCGGAACTGCATCCAGCCGAGCACTTTCCGCTCGAACAGGATCGCATAGGTGACATAGCCGAGAATGAGCAGGAGGAAGACGACCGCCAGCACGGCGTAGATCAGGACGTTCCCCCAGGTAAGCGGTTGTTCCACCCAATCGCTCATCAGCAGTCGACCTCCCCGAGGACAATGTCCACACCGCCCAGAATCGCAATAAGGTTCGTCATCGTCTCGCCGACGAGCAGCTTCGGCAGAATCTGCAGATTCATGAACGAAGGCCGGCGGAACTTCAGGCGGTACGGCTCGGCCTTGCCCTTCGAGACGATGTGGCAGCCGATCTCGCCGCGCGGCGATTCAATCCGGACGTACGTCTCGCCCGCCGGGGGCCGAATGGCGCGGGGCACCTTGCCCATCGTCTCGCCGGAAGACGGGAACTGCTCGACGGCCTGCTTCAGGATGCGCAGCGACTGGCGCATCTCCTCGAACCGGATCATGTACCGGTCATAGCAATCGCCGTTCGTGCCTACCGGCACGTCGAACTCGAACCGGTCGTACAACGAGTAGGGCTCGTTCTTGCGCAGATCCCATTTCACGCCGGTGCAGCGGAGATTCGCGCCGGAGAGGCCGTAGGCGATCGCCGTTTCGGCGTCGTACTTGCCGATCCCCTTGACCCGCGCGAGGAAAATTTCGTTGCCGCTGACGAGCCGCTCGTATTCCTTGAGCTGCTTCTCCATGTACGGCACGAAGTCGCGCACCTTGTCGATCCAGCCGGGAGGCGCGTCCCACTTCACGCCGCCGACCCGCATATAGTTGTAGGTCAGCCGCGCGCCGCACAATTCGTTGAACAGGTCGATGATCATCTCGCGTTCCTTGAACGCGAACAGGAACGGGCTGAGCGCGCCCAGGTCCAGCAGGTAGGTGCCCCACCAGACGAGATGGCTCGCAACGCGCTGCAATTCCATCACAATAAGGCGCAGGAACTCGGCGCGTTCCGGCACCTCGATGCCCATCATTTTCTCGACGGCGTGCACGAGCACGTAGTTGTTCGTCATGGCGGACACGTAATCCATCCGGTCCGTGTACGGGATGATCTGGGTGTAGTTCAGGCTTTCCGCCAGTTTCTCCGTGCCCCGGTGCAGATATCCGATGACAGGCGTTGCTTCCGTAATCACTTCGCCGTCCAGCTTCACGACGATGCGCAAAACGCCGTGCGTGCTCGGGTGCTGCGGCCCGACGTTCAGCAGCAGTTCTTCGGTACGGATCACGCGTCACACCTCCGGATCGAGCGGAACGTAGTCTTTGCGCAGCGGATGGCCGACCCAGTCGTCCGGCATCATGATGCGGCGCAGGTCCGGGTGGCCGGGAAAATCAACGCCGAGCAGGTCGTAGATCTCACGCTCGGGCCAATCCGCCGACGGCCATACCGGCACCGCCGACGGAACGGACGGCTGCTCGCGATCCGTGCGGATCTTGATGGCATATTCGCGCTTCGTCTCCAGATTGATGACGAAGTAGACCACTTCCATATGCGCCTCGTAATCGACGCCGGTCACATTGCGCAGATAGTTGCAGCCCAGCTTCTCATGGCTCTTCAGCAGCTCGGCAGCGGCGCGCCAGTGTTCGGCCTTCACGGTGATCGTCGGCATGTCGCCCGCCAGCTCGTTGATCACCGCTTCTTCCACCGCTTCCGGATGCACTTCGGATTTCAGCAGCTCGACCGCTTCGTCGAGCCAAGGCTGCTTCGGCGACGGCGGCTTCGGCTCCGCAGGCTCTGCGTCTCCGGGCGCCGCTTCACCGCCGGCAGCGGCTTTCGCCGCCAGGCGTTTGGCGCGCGCTTCCTGCGCGGCCTTGATCTTCGCTTCGCGCTCGGGATCCACCGCCCCGGCTCCCGCGGCTTCGCCCGCAGGGGCGGACGGCGCATCCGCATTCGCCGCAGCGGGCGCAGCCGGTTCAGCCGGTTCAGCTGGTTTGTCGGATGCCGATGCATCCGGATGTTCCGGCATCGTATCCGGCTGCGGCTGGTTCGGATGCTCCGCGCCCGCGCCGGCGGGCTCGGTGCCGGAGACTTCCTGCGTATTCGCGGGCTCCCGCTGTTCCGCGGCCGCCGGCTCCGTCTGCTCCGCAGCGGGCGGCGATTGCTGCTCCGCAGCCGCCGTTTCTTCCTGCCGGCCTGCCTCGCGCTTGTTCTCTTCGCTCACCGATTCGTCACCTGCTTCCCGGTCTTCGCCTCGTAACGAATTTTCTCCTGAAGCTTGTTGATTCCGTAGATCAGCGCCGCCGGATTCGGCGGGCAGCCCGGAATGTAGACGTCGACGGGTACGATCTGGTCGACGCCCTTGACGACGGAGTACGAACGGACATAGGGACCTCCCGCGGTAGCGCACGATCCCATCGCGATGACCCACTTCGGTTCCGGCATCTGCTCGTACAGACGGCGCAGAAGCGGAGCCATTTTCTTCGTGACGGTCCCCGCGACAATCATGACGTCGGCCTGACGCGGCGACGGACGGAAAAAGACGCCGAACCGGTCAAGGTCGTAGTGCGCCCCGCCCGTGCCCATCATCTCGATGGCGCAGCAGGCCAGACCGAACGTCAGCGGCCACATCGAGTGGCTGCGCGCCCAGCCTTTCAGTTGTTCCAGCGATGTCACCAGCACGTTGCGCTTCAGCTCTTCGTGCTCTTCAGGCCTCACCTGTTCCAGATCGAATCCCATTTCAGCACCCTCTTCTTCCAGGCATAGAACAGCCCCACCAGAAGCAGAGCCGTGAAGATCAACATTTCAATCAACACGAACAGGCCGAGCTGATTGTAAGCAACGGCCCAGGGATACAAGAAAACGGTTTCGACATCGAATATGACGAACATCAAGGCGTACAGGTAATACCGGATGTTGTAGCGCGCCTGTCCTTCGCCGACCGGCTCGTTCCCGCTTTCATACGTCGTCTGCTTCTCCTGCGTCGGCTTGTGCGGGCGGAGCAGGCGGCCCAGCCCGAGCGCAACGATCGGAAGCAGGATGCCCAGTATCACAAAAATGACCACGATCACGTAGCTGTTGACGTATTTCTCCATACGTTCGCCTCCGTGCGCAGGATCGGTATGGGGCGGCCGGCGGATGGCCCGGCCGCGAATTTACCTTACCAATTATAGCAAAAGGGGGGTGCCCCGTCTATGACCGAGTTGACGGGGCACGGCCGCGCGGCAGTTCAGGTGACGAGCGTCTCGCCGAACTGCGCCCGGTGCAGCCGCGCGTAAATGCCGCCTTGCGCCAGCAGTTCTTCGTGCCGTCCTTCCTCCGCGATGCCGTCGCCGCTGACGACGAAGATGCGGTCCGCGCCGCGGATCGTCGCCAGCCGGTGGGCGATGACGATCGTCGTCCGATTGGCTGCCAGCTCTTCCAACGCCTGCTGGATGATCCGCTCCGTCTCGGTATCGAGCGCCGATGTCGCTTCATCCAATATCAGTATGGGCGGATTCTTCAGAAACATCCGCGCGATCGCGAGCCGCTGCCGCTGACCGCCGGACAGCTTCAGTCCGCGCTCCCCGATGACGGTGTCGAGCCCGTCCGGCAGTTCGCGGATCATGTCCCCGAGATGCGCCCGGCGGGCGGCCTCCATGATCTCCGCTTCGGACGCGCCCAATTTGCCGTAGGCGATGTTCTCACGGATCGTGCCGTTGAACAGGAAGACATCCTGCTGCACGACGCCGATCTTCGAACGCAGCGAATGCTGCGTCATCTTTTTTATCGGAATGCCGTCGATCGTGATTTCACCCTCGTCCACATCGTAGAAGCGCGGGATGAGGCTGCAGATCGTCGATTTCCCGGCGCCGGAAGGGCCGACCAGCGCGACGGTCTCGCCCGCGCGGATCTTCAAGGAAACGTTCCGCAGCACCTTCGTGTGCGGTTCATAACCGAACGTCACATTCCGGAATTCGATGTCGCCGCGCAGCGACGGCACGTCGATCGCGTCAGGCGCGTCCTTCACGTCCGGCTCCGTGTCGATCAGATCGCAGAACCGACGGAAGCCGGCCATGCCCTTCGGATACATTTCCATCAGCGCGTTGATCTTGTCAATGGGCTTCAGGAACACCTGCACGTAAAGCAGAAACGCGACGAGCTCGCCATAGGTGATGCGGCCCTGATAGGCGAACCAGGCGCCGGCGACGAGCACGATCAGCATGATCATCCGGTTCAGCATGTACATGCCGGACGAACTGAGCGAGATCGCGAGGTACGCGCGCAGTTTCGCCCTGCGCAGCCCGGCGTTGTTGCGCCGGAACCGCTCGATCTCGTAGGTCTCGTTGCCGAACGACTTCACGACGCGGATGCCGGATACGCTGTCTTCGACCCGCGCGTTGACGTCGGCGATGTTCTCGAACATCTGCTTGGCCGCCTGGTTCAATTTCACGTTGAACCAGGCGATCAGCACGACCAGAATCGGCACGACCGCGAAGGTGATCAGCGCGAGCTGCCAGTCGACGGTCCACATGATGCCGAACGCGCCGGCGAACGTCATCAGCGCGATGAACATGTCCTCGGGGCCGTGGTGCGCCATTTCGCCGATGTCGAACAGGTCGTTCGTGATCCGCGACATCAGATGGCCCGTCTTCGTGTTGTCGAAATAGCGAAACGACAGCCGCTGCAGATGGTTGAACGCCTGCTGCCGCATGTCCGTCTCGATATTGATGCCCAGCATGTGGCCCCAGTAGCCGACGATGAAGTGCATGAACATGGCGAACAGATAGACGAACAGCAGCGCGGTGCAGGCGATGGCGATCGCGTTCCAGTCCTTCGTCGGCAACAGTTCGTCGCTTACCCATTGCACGGCCATGGGGAACGCGAGTTCCAGCAGCGCGGCAACGACGGCGCAACTGAAATCGAGCAGAAACAGCCGTTTGTGCGGCCGGTAGTAAGCCATGAAGCGGCGCAGCATGCCCGCACGGCACCTCCTTCGCCGGAGTTTGTCAAAATCTTCGAATAGCAAGAAACCTGCCGGCGAAGCCGACAGGCTGGCCGACAGGTTTCCCATGCCTGCCGGGCAGGCAGGACTGCGGTTTATGCATTGCGATGATTTTTGACTTCGAGCCGGTTCATGGCGCGCATCAAGGCCAGCTGGGCGCGGCGGAAGTCGATCTCTTCCTGCCGCGCGGCCTGAAGCCGCTGTTCCGCCCGCGCCTTCGCGGCGAGCGCCCGCTCGACGTCGATGTCTTCCGGCAGTTCCGCGCTCTCGGCGAGGATGACGACCTTGTCCTTGCGGACCTCGACGAATCCGCCGTTGACCGCGACCAGTTTTTCCCGGCCGCCCTGCTTGATCTTCGCCGGCGCAATCTTGAGCGGCGTGACCAGCGGAATATGGTTGGGCAGAATGCCGAGCTCGCCTTCCACGCCGCGCACGACGACCATGTCGACCTGCTCGGAGTAGACGATGCGTTCCGGCGTGACAATTTCAAGCAGCATCGTGCTCATCGAGATTCCCTCCCGCCAATCGCATTAAAGCGATTTGGCTCTCTCCACGGCCTGCTCGATCGTGCCGACGTAGCGGAATGCCGCTTCCGGCAGATCGTCGTGCTTGCCTTCGAGAATCTCCTTGAAGCTGCGGACCGTTTCCTTGACCGGCACGTAGATCCCCTTCACGCCCGTGAACGGCTCCGCCACGTGGAACGGCTGGGACAGGAAGTTCTGGATCTTGCGCGCGCGAGATACGATCAGCTTGTCTTCCTCGGACAGCTCGTCCATGCCGAAGATCGCGATGATGTCCTGCAGTTCCTTGTAGCGCTGCAGAATCCGCTTGACGCCTTGCGCGACGTCGTAGTGTTCCTGACCGACGACTTCCGGCGTCAGAATCCGCGAGCTGGAAGCCAGCGGGTCGACGGCCGGGAAGATGCCCATCTCGGCGATGCGGCGCTCGAGGTTCGTCGTCGCGTCGAGGTGGGCGAACGTCGTCGCCGGAGCCGGGTCGGTGTAGTCGTCCGCCGGGACGTAGATCGCCTGGATCGACGTAACCGAACCTTTCTTCGTTGAGGTGATCCGCTCTTGCAGCTGACCCATTTCGGTTGCCAGCGTCGGCTGGTAACCGACGGCCGACGGCATCCGGCCGAGCAACGCGGACACTTCGGAACCGGCCTGCGTGAAGCGGAAGATGTTGTCGATGAAGAGCAGCACGTCCCGGCCTTCTTCATCGCGGAAATATTCGGCCATCGTCAGCCCCGTCAGCGCGACGCGGAGACGCGCTCCCGGCGGTTCGTTCATCTGGCCGAACACCATCGCCGTCTTGCTGATGACGCCGGAGTCTTTCATTTCATGGTACAGGTCGTTCCCTTCGCGGGTCCGTTCGCCGACGCCCGCGAAGACGGAAATCCCGCCGTGCTCCTGCGCGATGTTGTGGATCAGTTCCTGGATCGTGACCGTCTTGCCGACGCCCGCGCCGCCGAACAGACCGATCTTGCCGCCCTTGGCGTACGGCGCGAGCAGGTCGATGACCTTGATGCCCGTCTCGAGAATTTCCGCCTGCGTCGACAACTGATCGAACGCCGGTGCCTGACGGTGAATCGGCAGTTTGACATCGGCAACGACATCGCCGGCGTTGTCGATCGGCTCGCCGAGCACGTTGAAGACGCGGCCGAGCGTCGGCGCGCCGACCGGAACCGTGATCGGGCCGCCGAGGTCGACGGCTTCCATCCCGCGCACGAGGCCGTCCGTCGAGCTCATGGCGATCGTGCGGACCAGGTTGTCGCCGAGGTGAAGGGCGACTTCCAGCGTCAGGTTGATGTCCGGGCCGCCGCCTTCGCCCTTGGCTTCGATTTTGATCGCGTTCAGGACGTCCGGCAGCTGTCCGCGTTCGAACTCGATGTCGACGACCGGACCGGTGACGGACACCACGCGTCCTTTTTTCATATTGTTCCCTCCTGAAGCGCCTGACCCGGCATCATGAAGCCGGCACAAGACGCGGATTGGTTCAGCTCAGCGCGTTCGCGCCGCCGACGATTTCGGAGATTTCCTGCGTGATGGCGGCCTGACGCGCCCGGTTGTAGTTCAGCGTCAAAACCTGGATCATCTTCTGCGCATTCTTCGTCGCGTTGCCCATGGCGGTCATCCGCGCGCCGAACTCGCTCGCCTTCGCATCCAGCAAGGCGCTGTAGATGAGCGTTTCCGCATACTTCGGCAGCAGCGTGTTCAGCACTTCTTCGGCCGACGGCTCGTACTGGTAAGCCGTGGCAGGCCCTGCCGTGTTCACGTCCTCGCTCACGAGCGGCAGCAGCTGGCGCTCGACCGGCCGCTGGGTGATCGGGTTGATGAACTGGTTGTACCAGAGATAAAGCTCATCATAGAGCTCTTCTTCGAATCCTTTGACCGCTTCCTGCGCGATCGCCTTGATGTCGGCGAAGGTCGGCGAATCCGGCAGACCCGTCACTTCCTTTGCGATCGCCATGCCCCGGCGGCGGAAGAAGTCGCGGCCCTTGCGGCCGATGACGAACAGCACGTACTCGTCCGGCGAGCTGTGCCTGCCACGGATCGTGTTCAGCACGTTGCGCAGCAGGTTCGCGTTGTAGCCGCCCGCCAGCCCGCGGTCGGAGGTGATGACGAGATACCCCGTCCGCTTGATCGGGCGGGACTGCAGCATCGGATGCTTGACATCCCTCGATCCGGCAGCGATGCTGGCGACGACTTCCTTCAGCTTGTCCGCATACGGACGCGCCGCGACCGCCGCCTCCTGCGCGCGGCGGAGACGGGAAGCCGCCACCATCTCCATCGCTTTCGTGATTTGCATCGTGTTCTGCGTGCTCTTGATCTTCGCTTTGAGCTCGCGCATGCCCTTGGCCATCTGGTTCACCCGCCTTTGCTCGCTAAACGCGCCGCCGTTTTCCCGTCCGGAAGGCCGCCGGAATGCTCCGCGGCCCTCAAGCGGGAACTCGTGCCGGCACGTTAGCCCGATTCATTATCCGATCCGTCTGTCAGACGGCAAAGCTTTTCTTGAACTTGAGGATCGCTTCGTTCAGCGCGTTCTCCGTCTCCGGCGTCAGATCCTTCGTGTCGCGGATCGACTGGGCGATCTCCGGCGCGTTCGATTCGAGGTACAGATGCAGCTCGCGTTCGAAACGGCCGACCGCTTCGAGCGGCAGATCGTCGAGATGGCCCTTGATGGCCGCGAAGATCGAGATGACCTGCTTCTCGACCGGCATCGGCTGGTTGACGCCCTGCTTCAGGATTTCCATCGTCCGCGCGCCGCGCGTCAGTTGCGCTTGCGTCGCCTTGTCGAGGTCGGAACCGAACTGCGCGAACGCTGCCAGCGAACGGTAGGCCGCCAGGTCGAGACGCAGCGTGCCGGCGACTTTCTTCATCGCCTTGATCTGCGCGTTGCCGCCGACCCGGGAGACGGAAATCCCGACGTTGATGGCCGGACGCTGACCGGCGAAGAACAGGTCGGACTCCAGGAAGATCTGACCGTCCGTAATCGAGATGACGTTCGTCGGAATGTACGCCGACACGTCCGAAGCCTGCGTTTCAATGAACGGCAGCGCCGTCAGCGAACCGCCGCCGAGTTCGTCACTCAGCTTCGCGGCGCGCTCCAGCAGGCGGGAGTGCAGGTAGAAGACGTCGCCCGGGTAAGCCTCGCGGCCTGGCGGGCGGCGGAGCAGCAGCGACAGCTCGCGGTACGCGGCCGCCTGCTTCGACAGGTCGTCGTAGATGACGAGGACGTGCTCGCCCTTGTACATGAAGTACTCGCCCATCGCGCAACCGGCATACGGCGCCAGATAGAGCAGCGGCGCCGGCTCGGAAGCCGATGCGGTCACGACGATGGTGTAGTCCAGCGCGCCGTGGCGGCGCAGCGTCTCCACGACGCTTGCGACCGTCGACTGCTTCTGGCCGATCGCGACGTAGATACATTTGACACCGGTATCCTTCTGGTTGATGATGGCGTCGATCGCGATCGTCGTCTTGCCCGTCTGGCGGTCGCCGATGATGAGCTCCCGCTGGCCGCGGCCGATCGGGATCATCGAGTCGATCGCCTTGATGCCCGTCTGCATCGGCTCATGGACCGATTTCCGGTGGATGACCCCCGGTGCGGGCGATTCGACCGGGCGGAAATGTTTCGCTTCGATCGGGCCCTTGCCGTCGACCGGCTGGCCGAGCGGGTTGACGACGCGGCCGAGCAGTTCTTCGCCGACCGGCACTTCCATGATTCGGCCGGTCCGCTTCACCTGGTCGCCTTCGCGAATATCCGTGTACGGGCCGAGAATGACGACACCGACGTTGTTTTCTTCGAGGTTCAGCGCCATGCCCACGACGCCGTTCGCGAACTCGAGCAGCTCGCCCGCCATCGCCTTTTCCAGGCCGTGCACGCGCGCAATCCCGTCGCCGACTTGAATAACCGTCCCGACGTCGACGACTTCCATATCGGATTTGTATTGTTCGATCTGCTGCTTGATCAGCGTGCTGATCTCGTCAGGTCTGATACTCAAAAGGTTCACCCCTGTCCCATAAGACTTAGGAAATCAATGCTTTTTCAAGCCGCGCGAGCTTGCCCGACAAGCTGCCGTCGTACAGACGGTCGCCGATCCGCACCATGACGCCTCCGATCAGCGAAGGATCGACTTCCTGCTCCGCGCGGATCGTCTTGCCGGTCACCTTGCCGAATTGCTCCGCGATCGCGGCCAGTTCGGCTTCGCCAAGCGGTTTCGCCGTGTAGACGATCGCCCTGGCTTGTCCGGATGCGTCGCCGGCAATCCTGGCATAGGCGCGGTAAACGCCGGGGAGATCCGCCTGACGGCCCCGTTCGATCAGAAGACGAATGAATCTCGTGAGCAGGTCGGACGTTTTGCCCGCCAGCGCCTCTTCCAGCACCGAGATCTTGCGCGAAGTTTCAATATTCGGAGAGCCCAGGAACGCCTTGAATTCCGGCGTCTGTTCCAGCGCGTCGACGAGCGCCTTCAGCTGCTGCTCGACATCCCACACCAGATCCTGCTGCGCCGCGGCTTCATAGAGTGCCTTCGCGTAGCGCTTCGCTGCGACCGAATCCGCACTCATGACGTTTTCCCTACTTCTCTCAGATATTGATCAACGAGTTGCTCGTGAGCCTTCCCGTCAACCTGCTTCTCGAGGATTTTCGATGCAATTTGCACGGACAATCCGCTGACTTGCCGGCGCAATGCGGCAATTGCGTTGTTCTTCTCGTTCTGGATTTCCCGGATCGCTTCATTCTTCAGGCGGTTCGCTTCTTCACGCGCGGCCTGAATAATCTCATCAGCTTGTTTCTGGCTGGTTCTGCGGGCGGACTCGATAATTTCCTGCGCTTCCTTCCGCGCTTCCTCGAGCGCCCGTTTCTGTTCGGCGAGCTGCCGCTCCGCTTCCCGGCGGCTCGCTTCCGCTGCTTCAATCTCTTCGTTGACGAGCTGACGTCTTTTTTCCATTACGCCGAACAGCGGCCCGAATGCATATTTGTTGAGCAGCCAGTACAGCAAAACGAATGCGATGATCGCAATGACTGTCGATTCCCAATGGAACGACATCTGCAACGCTCCTTTCCCTGGATGGTCAGATCCCCCGCGGCATCACACAAACAGAAGGCGTGGAGGCATACGCCGTCCCCGCCCCGCGTGAAATATACGGTTTGAAGTTTAAGCTTGGAAGAACATCAGGAATCCGAGAACGACGCCGATGAGCGGAACGACCTCGACGATACCGACACCGATGAACATCGTCGTCTGGAGAGCGCCGCGAGCTTCCGGTTGACGGGAAATGCCTTCAACCGTTCTGCTGACGATCATACCGTTACCGAAACCTGCGCCGATTGCGCCCAGACCAACTGCAATTGCTGCTGCCAGAAATTCCATTGTAGAGTTTCCTCCTCTGAACTTTGTTTTCGCATTCTTATGTGCATCCGCCCGGCCGGCGGGTTGAATCCCGGATCCGGCCCCGGACTTGAAAAGGGGGTCAATGTTCCTCGTGGACAATGGCCTGAGAGATGTAGACCATCGTCAGGATGGTGAACAGGAACGCCTGCACGGCGCCTACGAATATACTGAAGCCCTGCCATACGGCGAGGAGCGGAATACCGGGTATTCCGAGCAACAGAATCGTCGCGATGAGCAGTTCGCCCGCGTAAATGTTCGCATATAGACGAACAGCCAGCGTTACCGGCCGCGCCACCTGCTCAATCAGGTTGAGCGGGAAGAAAATCGGAAACGGCTTGAAGTAATGCGCCAGATAGTGTTTCCGGTTCATCTTCAATCCCAGGTAGTGGATCAGGAAGAACACAACGGTCGCGAGGCCCAGGTTGACCATGATGTCGGCCGTCGGCGATTTCCACCAGGCGACATGCGCATGGCCGCCGTGCTCATCGATATACTCCTGCGAGACAACCGTGGAACCGAAGAGTTTGAATTCCTCGTGGTGTTCCGTGACAATGCCGAAGGGAAGACCGAGAAGGTTGGAGACGAAGATGAACATGATGAGCGTCATCCCGAGTCCGATGAACTGCTTCACCTTCGAAAGCGGCATGGTGCTGGCAATCGTGTTGTGAACGAAGTCCACGACCCATTCCAGGAAGTTCTGCAGCTTGGAGGGGTTGCGGATCGACAGATTTCGCGTCGCCAGTTTCGCCAGAACGAAGACGATCACGCCGGAAACAACGATAGCCAGGATGGACGACAGGTCAAGATTGAAGCCGCCGACCTGTACGACAGGAAATACGTGCATGTCGAATTCTCACCCCTTTCCATTCCTGACATCCCTATTTTGTACAGCCGCAAAGAAAAAC
>JGI2924J29684_1077112_pt1 | contig 13697 bp, 12 predicted proteins | sample BenlonsequencITS_FD_29684 | JGI IMG/M metagenome (IMG submission 29684)
TAACTCAAAAGTAGCCACAATGGGCTGGTTCAGCAATGGACTGGCCCTCTTTCATTTATTTTTTACCGGACACCAATGATTGAAAAGGAAGATTCTCCCAGAAGCACCCTCTACCAAACAGAGCTGCTCAGGAAAGTAGGATTTCGATCAGTGGAAATTTTGCACAAGCACCTTTGCTTTGCCTCTTTTGTCGCCTTCAAATAGCGCGGATTGCCATCAAGTGCATTTCGCTAAAGCTGTTCCAAAGCTTTCGGCAGGAATCTTCAGACGCTTTTGTTGGAAGGAGTCTTCATCCGGTTTGGTAGGAGTTGGTAGGAGTCTGAAGACTCCTACCAACACTTCCAAAAGTCTTCCGACTTGTGCATTTAATTCCCCACTCTTGCCTTCCTTTCACTTAGAAAAGGCTAAAATTCTTCACTTGATCGATAAAGTGCACGGCACTCTCAGGAGACAATACCAAAATAAATACAATCCCAAATAAAGCGCCATAAAGATGGGCATCGTGATTGATGCTGTCATTTCCCTGCTTGCTTTTGACGGCCGAATAACCTAGGAACAGAATGCCCAATATAAACCCTGGAAGACAAAGCAATCCAAATAAGCAGATATCGGCCATTGGCATCAGGATAATGCTGGCAAAGACCGCAGCTGCCGTGCCGCCAGAGGCTCCTAAGGCCTGATAATGCGGATTATTTTTATGCTTTAGAAACGTCGGGATGTCTGCAATCACAATGGCCGCCAAGTAAAACAGCACAAAGACCACGACACCTGTCATTCCACCAAAACGATAGGTCAAATATTGCTCCACCAGCCTGCCAAAGAAATAAAACGTAATCATGTTAAACAGCAGGTGCATCCCGTCTTTATGGATAAAGCCCGAAAGTACAAAACGGTCGTACTGTCCTTTTTGATTTACCTGATAGGGATTAAACATGCTTCTGGACAGAAATGCATAATGCTTCCAAGCATAAAAGGAGCTTAAAGCGGTAATGATAATGATCAGAACAGTGGCGGATAATTGCATTTACAATGGGGATTTTTCAGGAAAGTAATAAAATTACCGGGTCTATTTTTCCCGGTCAATCAGGTTTTGGGTCAATGCCTTAAGGGCTGTCAGCACTTCCGGTTTATTGACTTTTAAAGTGCTGAGTTGTGAAAAGCCCTGATCGAAATAACTTTCCATCTTGGCCTCTGTCAACTGTTTGATACCCAAACTGTCGTAAATAGCAGTGACCTTTTCCACCTTCGTGGCCTTGTCAAAATCCTCCTTGGCCAGCCAAGACTCCAATGCTTCCTGTTGTTCACCTGTCGCCAGCTCACGGGCTTTGATCAGCAGAAACGTCTTTTTATTGGCCAGAATATCACCCCCTACCTGTTTGCCAAATTTAGCCTTATCAGCATACACATCCAGCAAATCATCCTTTAGCTGAAAACCAATGCCCACGTTCACTCCAAATTCATACAGGTGCTGGGCATCTTCTTGGGAAGCGCCCCCCAGAATGGCGCCATATTGCAAGGCAAACCCCAGCAAAACAGCCGTTTTCTGCCGGATCATCTCCAAATATTCGGCTTCCGAAACATGATCACGACGCTCAAAATTCATATCGTGCTGTTGTCCTTCACACACTTCAGTAGCCGTCCGGTTAAATAGCCTCAGGCATACGGCCAACTTATCCTCTGGAACATGCAACAACATATCGTAGACCTTTACCAGCATCACATCACCCGAAAGAATAGCGGTATTGGTATCCCACTTTTTATGCACGGTAGTCTTTCCCCTTCGCAAGGGTGCCTCATCCATAATATCATCATGGACCAAGGTAAAGTTATGAAAGACCTCCACCGCAGCCGCTGGGGTAAGCACCTTTTCATAATCATCCCGGTAAAGGGAGTAAGCCAGCAGGGTCAAAAGTGGCCGGATGCGTTTCCCGCCAAGGCTCATGATATAAGCAATGGGATCATACAGCTCCTGGGGATCGTTCCCAAAAGTGTACGTCCCAATGTGCTTTTCCAGCTGTTCCACCAGCGCTTGGCTGAGGTTGGTTTTAGTCGTTGTCATCTGCAAATTCCAAATCTATAGTTCTTCTGTCAATATCCGTATTAACCACACGGACCCTCACTTGGTCGCCCAAGGTGATCATTTTTTTATTTTTGGCCCCAATGAGGCGCATGTTTTTCTCATCAAACTCATAATAATCATCCTCCAAATCCTGCAGCCTGATCATTCCCTCGCATTTGGTCTCGGTGATTTCCACAAAAATCCCCCACTCGGTCACTCCTGAGATAATGCCATCATAGGCTTTATCCTCTGCCAAGGCCATATACTCTACCTGCTTGTACTTAATGGAGGCCCTTTCGGCATCTGCTGCCCGTTTTTCCCGTTCGCTGGAGTGGATACATTTATCTTCCCAAGCTTCCTTATCAGCTGATTTCCCGCCATCCAGGTAGTGCTGCAGTAAGCGATGCACCATCATATCCGGATACCGCCTGATCGGGGAAGTAAAATGCGTATAGTGCTTAAATGCCAACCCAAAGTGCCCTTTTGGCTCGGTGGTATAGCGTGCCTTGGCCATGCTCCGAATCGCCAGCTGCTCCAGCAGGTTTTGTTCCGGCTTTCCTTCGATTTCCCCCATGAGCTTGTTCAGCGTGGCCGAGACCCTAGTGGCCTCGGTAATGGAAACCTCATGGCCAAATTTTTTGGCGAAGTTCGCAAAAGTCTCCAACCGTTCCAAGTCCGGGTGGTCATGTATCCGGTAAACAAAGGTATCATCACCCTTGTTTTTATTAAACACAAATTCCGCCACAGCCTTATTGGCCAAAAGCATAAACTCCTCGATCATCTTATGGATATCCTTCCGCTCTTTTACCATTAGGCCAAGTGGTGTCCCCTTATCATCCAGCTTAAACTTCACCTCCACCGTTTCGAAATTGATGGCTCCCTGCTGGAACCTGCGCTTGCGGATCTTCTTGGCCAGGTTATTCAGCAGGGTCAGTTCTGAATAGAAGTCCCCTTCCTGCTGGTCTATATTTTCTTGGGCTTCCTCATAGGCAAACCTTCTGTCCGAATGGATAATCGTCCGGCCGATCCAATGTTTCAGCACCTGCCCGTCTTCATCCAACTCAAACACACAGGAAAACGTCAGCTTATCCTCATGGGGCCGAAGCGAGCAAAGTCCATTGCTCAGTCGCTCGGGCAGCATCGGAATGGTCCGATCCACCAGGTAGACAGAAGTGGCCCGGTCATAGGCTTCCTTCTCCAGCGGGGTATTGGGTTTCACATAATGGGTCACGTCGGCAATGTGCACGCCCATTTCGATGTTGCCGTTGGGAAGGCGCTGGTACGAAATCGCATCATCAAAATCCTTGGCATCCGCCGGGTCGATGGTAAACGTGGTCACTCCCCTGAAATCTTTTCTGGACTTGATGTCTGATTTGGATATTTTATCGGAAATGGCTTCTGCCTCTTGTACGATTTCATCTGGATATTCGAAAGGCAACCCAAACTCGGCCATGATGGAATGAATCTCCACCTCATGCTCGCCTGCCTCGCCGAGCACTTGTAATACCTTGCCGGTAGGGTTCTTGTCTTCGTCCCTCCACTCAGTAATTTTCACCACCACTTTTTGATTGTGCTCCGCGCCGTTTAGGTCTGATTTGCGGATAAAAATGTCATGGTGCATCTTTTTGAAATCGGACACCACAAAGGCAAAGCGCGGTGAGATCTCTACACGGCCAACAAACTCCTCTCTCGCACGCTTGACGACTTCCAGCACCCTGCCCTCTCTCTTTTGGCCAGCATGCTTTGGTGGATTGACCATCACACGGACCTTGTCATCGTCCAAGGCATTTTTCAAATCGCGTGCCTTCACTAAAATATCCTCTTCTCCTTCTCCTTTTTTATCGGGCACGATAAAGGCAAATCGCGGATTGACAAAATCCACCGTCCCTTCAATGAAATCAGGGGTTTTGGTAGATGAAAAATGATTTCTGGGATTTTTTGAAACACTGCCGGCCGCCACAAGTTTATGTAAAACCGGCTCCACACTGCCCTTGGTGATCTTGTCCCGAATGTTCAATTTTCTAATAATCTGTTTTAGCGAATATTCCTCACCATAGTGGCTATCCAAAAAATGGAGGATCCGTTCGGCAAGCTGGGCAGCATTATTGATTTTATCTGCCTTGCCCTTGCCTTTTCGTTGTTTTCTTGGTCTTTTGCTCATAAAAATTTTTTGTTTTCTTTGGCAGGATTTTTCCTGCTTTTAATCTCTTTTTGTACCAAATGTCGTGCTGCTATCGCACCGTTTGGTTAGTTGTTTTTGACCATCTCTATAATGACTCTAAAACTAAGGTGATTGTTTTTTTAAAACTTATGGCCATCTGAATGCTATCTGCAAATATAGGTCAATATTACCCACGCCGCTAACTCCTATGCTCCAGAGCGGATGACTTGGATGTTCATATCTCCCGGAAGTCCCTGATAGGCCAAATAAATCCTCGCCGTCACTTCTACGTCTTTAAGGCAGTAAGTAGCGATGGCCTCAAGGTTTTTCTCTTTGTAAAAAACCGAATTGACCTCACTGCCATCTATATTGTCCTTCGAGCTTGGAATATCAAAGATAGCGGCCAGCAGTTCTAATCTGGTGTAATGCTTATAATCCCCAAACTTCCATAACTCCAAGGTATCCAGGTGCCTGATCTCCCAAGGTTTTTTTCCGGCCATTTGGAGTACCTCCGGCAAAGGTAGCCTATTGATCAACATTCTCCTGCAAAGATACGGAAAGTCAAACTCTTTGCCGTTGTGGGCACAGAGGGTCCAGTGCTTTTTTTCTAAGATGGCTCTCAGTTCCAGTAGCGTCTCATGCTCCTCATCGCAGGCGATGGCCTTGGTCCGAAACTGCAGTTGGTCTTGTTCGGGATCATAAAGAAAATAACCAATGCCTACGCAGACTACCTTTCCGAACTCAGCATATATACCAGCTTTCTCAAAATATAGTTCCTCAGCGCTTCGATTGTTTTCATTGGACAGCTGACCTGATTTTTTGGTCCATTCTTCTTGTACCCTTGATGGCAGTGCATCCAGCTGCTCTGTGAGAGAAGCTGTTTCGATGTCCAAAAATAAAATGTCCTTGAGATCACTCAAAAAATCTGCCATAATCCAAATCAGGGATGTAAAACGCCTTCCAGATCAAGGGCTGGAATGTGCTGAACGTTCTTCTCGTCCATACTGCCCTCCACGAAGACAAATTTCTTATCAAATATCTGATCCAATATATAATAACTTACCCAGAATTCATTGTTCAGCGCAAACAATTTAGGATCAATGGGTTCGATCTTTGCGATACTTTCCGATCCCAGCTCTTCGATCATATGCCGTAGTGTTGAGGTTTTGGTTTCCTCCCCATTGATCAACCCGTATCCTTTGGAGGTCACCATGAGATTTTTGAGCTCGATCATATTGTGGTTGATGATATACACGCCCCACTCGGTATTACCATTCACTTTTTCTCTGGCGATGGCCAGCTTTACGCCCGTTACCGGGTGAAAATCTATATCCTTTTTCATACTAATACTAAACCATTAAAACTTTACTGCTTTATTAAAGTCTCATCCCTTCACTCTTCCCACTCCATTTCAAATAAATCGGCCAGGTGCTGCTTTACCTTTTCTTTCACTTCCAATTCATCCACCGGCCTTCCCAGCTCCAAATGCAGGGAGGTCACGGCTTTATCCGCGATGCCACAGGGAACAATATTACCAAAATAGGATAGGTCGGCATTGACATTAAAGGCAAAGCCGTGCATGGTCACCCACCTGCTGGATTTTACGCCCAGCGCACAGATCTTGCGAGGATTCATACGCTTTTCATGGTCCAGCCATACTCCGGTAAGGCCTTCGATCCTGCCTGCTGCCACGCCATAATCGGCCAAGGTAAGGATAATCGCCTCCTCCAAAAGACGAAGGTATTTGTGGATGTCGGTGAAGAAATTATCCAAATCCAACAGTGGATAGCCGACCAACTGCCCCGGCCCATGATAGGTAATGTCCCCTCCTCTGTTGATCTTGTAAAATCTCGCCTGCTTTTCGGCCAATTGGGCCTCGTCAAGGAGCAAATGCGTCAACTCCCCGCTTTTGCCCAAGGTATACACATGCGGATGCTCCACAAACAGCAGGTAATTGGTCGTGGTCACTTGATCGGACGGAGCTTTCTTTCGATTTTCGATCTTCGTGGCCACAATATCAGCAAAAAGCGACTCCTGATAATCCCAGGTTTCTTTATAGTCCTTTTTGCCTAAGTCGATAAATTTTACTTTTTTATTGATGAAATGATTCACAACGTATTCCTTCCAATGATTTATGGTGATCAACACCATTTTTTGACGATGGGTTCTATTTTTTGGCCATCCATCCCTAGTGAGCAGGAGGCCAATGCTTAACGTTTGACAAAATTAATAAAAAATACCATGGCACAGCACAATACCTTAGGAAGCGATGCAGAAGCATTCGCCGCTGATTTTCTGACCACCAAGCATTATACGCTTCTGGAAAAGAACTACCGTCATAAGCACGCTGAAATTGACCTGATCATGGAGCATCGTGGACTGATGGTTTTTGTCGAAGTGAAGTTTAGGAGCGGTACAGGGTTTGGTTATGCAGAGGAGTTTGTCGATTATAAAAAACGTCAATTGATCATCAGGGCTGCCGATCACTATATCCATGAAAAAGACTGGCATAAAGACATCCGGTTTGACATTGTCGGTGTCTATAAAGACAAAGAGGGAACCATTCGGTTTAAGCATTTTGAGGATGCTTTTTATTAGGACCATCGGCATGACGCCCTTTCCCGCGCGTAAGCTGTTCGTGGCTTGAAATCAGGAACATTTGCAATCGGGAACTTAGGACACCCTTTGCCTTACAAAACCCAAGCCCCTCAACGTCCAGCCTGATAGATCAGCTGGCCATCCGCATTCCATTCCGCTTTGATATAAGGCCTGAAATTCCTGGTGAAAGGCTCTTCCTGATATTGGATTTCCCGCTTTCGTATGGTCTTGCCACCATCCGTATTCCAATACTCTGTCCAAAGCCCCACTTTCTCTCCATAATGGTATTCTCCCATGACGGCCAACTGTCCATTTTCATAAAAATGGTAAAAGTTTCCTTCTTTAAGGTCATACTCTACCGGAATCACCTTTTCGATCTGCTGCTCGCCCTTATTGTAATAGGTCACCCTGGAATCTTTGGGCCATCCTTCATAGTAATTGGCCTTGTTTAGCAGAATGTTTTTTTGGTCAAAGGTCATCCAGCGTTCATGCTTGGTGCCAAAGTAAAACATCCCTTTCTCCACCACGGCATCATCAATACGCCTCTCATAGGGTCCATGCAGGAGGTACCCCTTTTCCGGATCAAAGCCTTTGGTTCGGATCACATTGTCCTTGGTGTCCAGCCAGTAAACATCACGCACATACGGGTTGACCTGCCTGTTACGGGCGGTATAATGGAAAAGCTGGTATTGGGTTTTCCCCCTGGCATCCACCCGGATAAAGTCTTTTCGGGTCCGTTCGCCATAATAGATATTCTTCTTCCGCTTTTTTCGTTTCTTCTTTTTTTCTTCCTTTCGCTTTTCATCGTCAAATAAAAGGATCGGTGCCGTGGTAGGCAACAAAGTGCCCTCGACGATCCCTGAAGAATCTGCTTCGGGCGATGCAGAAGACAAGGAGTCAAAACGCTGTGCCTGGGCCACGCTGACGTTGACCAGTACAAGAAGTAGAATGAGGTATTTTTTCATGCCAAGCATAGGCGATACACTGCACTATTTTTATGGGTAACGTTCTAATTGGAAGATTCTATGCTCTAAATAAAAGAAAGGTTTAGAATTAACAAGCATAATCCTTAATTTTGCCCAATTATTAAAACGTCGGGAATCGTATCGATTTCATCTTGGGCGGAAAATAAAATTAAAGGTAACAATAAACTGACCATATAAAAACAATTATAAAGCAAATGAGCAGTATTTTATCAGACCGTATTAACAATATGGAAGAGTCAGCTACGCTGGCAATGGCCAAAAAAGCAAGAGAGCTGAAAGGCCAGGGAATCGACATCATCAGTTTGAGTCTTGGAGAGCCTGATTTCAAGACGCCTCAGCACATCCAAGATGCGGCCAAGGCTGCCATTGACGAGGGAAAGTATTTCTCTTATTCTCCTGTAGCGGGCTATCAAGACCTGAGAGAAGCCATTGCCCAGAAGCTGCAGACACAAAATAAAATCAATGAAGCCAAGGCAGAGAACATCGTCCTTTCCACAGGAGCGAAACATTCCATCGCCAATATCTTCATGTGCCTGCTGAATGAAGGGGACGAAGTAGTCATCTTCTCTCCATACTGGGTGAGCTATGCTGAAATCATCAAACTAGCAGGCGGTGTACCGGTACTGATCGAAGGCACCCTTGAAAACAACTTCAAAGCTTCTGCAGCCCAATTGGAGGAAGCCATCACCTCCAAAACCAAAGCGGTGATCTATTCTTCTCCATGCAATCCTACCGGATCTGTATTCAGCAAAGAAGAACTGGAAGCCATCGCAGAGGTAATAAAAAAACACCAGGACATCTATGTCGTGGCAGATGAAATCTACGAATTGATCAATTATACAGGACAGCATGCCAGCATGGCTGCACTGCCAGGGATGTTTGACAGGACCATTACTGTCAATGGTTTCTCCAAAGGATATGCCATGACCGGCTGGAGAGTGGGCTATATCTGTGCGCCACTGTTTATTGCCAAGGCTTGTGAAAAAATCCAGGGACAGTTCACTTCTGGTGGCACGGGCATCGCTCAGCGAGCGGCTTTGGCTGCCATTACCGGTGACCAAACGCCTTCCGTGGAAATGGAGAAAGCCTATAAAAAACGAAGGGAACTGGTCTTGGAACTGCTCAGGGATATCCCCGGCATCAAAACCCATGTACCCGAAGGAGCATTCTACTTCTTCCCGGATGTAACGGCCTTCTTTGGCAAATCTGCCGGTGAGGTGAAAGTCAACAATGCTGACGATTTCTGCCTTTACATCTTGAACACTGCCCACGTCTCTGTGGTGACCGGCGCAGCGTTCGGTGCCCCTAACTGCGTAAGGCTTTCTTACGCCGCCTCTGAAGCGGAACTCAAGGAAGCCCTGAAGCGCATTAAAGAAGCAGTAGCCAAACTTAGCTAATAAAAAGTTAATCCGAGGCTGTCTCATAATTAGGCAATCCTTCCCCGATAGCGATCGGGGAAGGATTCTTCCGATATTCATCGGAATCGCCATGACGAGGACTTATGAGACAGCCTCGTTTTTTTACCGGTATGAGTCCATCATTTTTTGTAACTTGCCGCCATTATGGCCAAAGCACTTGTAATTACCCCTGTCAAAAACTCGATTGAGACCACATTGGAAACGGCTGCAGCCATCCAGGCTTCTACTGTTCCGGTCACCCATAAGATCTTCAACGATTTTAGCAGCCCCGAAACCAAAGCCTTGCTGGACCAAAATGCTCCCAAGATAGGCTATGAGTTGGTGCACTTGGAGGAAATCACAGACACCCCTTCACCCAATTACAAGCTGGTGCTGCAAATGGCCCAAAAAGAAGCAGTAGCAATGCAACTCCCCCTGCTGGTGGTAGAATCGGATGTAACGGTGGAAAAAGACACCATCGAAAAAATGCTGCAGTTCCTGCAAGATCATGAAAACACAGGTTTGGTAGGTGCCATTACGGTAGGCTATGACCAGAAAGTCAATTTCCCTTACCTTAAATTCAAGGACGTCAAGGATGCGGTCATCGATACCAAGAGGAGTTTGAGCTTTTGCTGCACCCTGTTCAGTCCAGCGTTTCTGGCCGCATACGACTTTATGCAGCTCGACGAGTCAAAAGACTGGTACGACACCTTTATCTCCAAAAAGGCCATCGAGATGGGATATCAAAATTACGTCATGATGGATGCACCTGTCCTCCACAAGCCCCACGGCAGTCGCCCTTGGAAACAGCTGAAATACAAAAACCCGTTAAAATACTACTTCCTGAAGTTTTGGAAGGGAATGGATAAGATTTAGAATAGGCCCAGCCATTTTAGCATGGTGTTATAGGGTTTTGACCAAGATCTCCTAAACCGTAATGGTCCATTGAGCTCTCGCGCAAAAAATGCTGCATGCTTGGAATTCATAAAAGCAATTCGCTCCCTTTTTATGGCAGCACTTGAAGTCTTTTTCCGTTTGCTGTTTGGTGTGAGCCGATAGTAAAACCCGATAAAAGGCAGCTGCACCACTTCACCTCCATCTTTCAACATTTTGATCCAGAACTCCCAGTCTTCCCTTCCCATGTAACGCATTTCGACCGAATACTTACCAGCCTTTAACCAATCCACTTTCCGGAACAAAGCTGAACAAAAAATCATATTGTCCAACGCCAATTGATGTCTACTGAAGGGCTTTAGGTTCCAGCTTTTTTCCCCAGAATCATCAAACTTCACCCCTTTACTGTACACCACTTTTACCGAAGGCTGGGACTTCAATACTTCTACCGCTGCCGCTATGTAATCACTTGAAATAAGATCATCTCCATCTAGCGGAAGGATAATACTTCCATTGGAAGCCTCAATTCCTGTGTTTCTGGCCTTGGAGACCCCTCCGTTATCTTGATCAATCACCCTAACCTCAGGAAACTCTTCCGCTAACGCCCTTGCCAACTGAAGGGAATCATCCTTAGATCCATCATTCACGATAATTACTTCTAATGGTCTGTAGGTAGATTCAAGCACTGAAAGAACCGTCTCTCGGAGGTAAATTCCTTGATTGTAACATGGAACGACTACACTTACCAGATTTTTCTGTTCCGAAGGCTGCATTGGTAATGGGTTTTGCAAAGTTCATTTCAAAAATCAAATATAAAAACTAATTCAATTCTCCACCTACATTACCTGACTTATCATTAGATATTATGTTCTCGTAACAAAAAGCCCTTCTTTTACGACACCCCTAGCTGAAAAGAAACGTTACTGATGCAGTTTGCACATCCCATCTTTTAAAATTCATCATAATGATTTACCATGTCAATTGACATTATCTAAATGCAGATCACATTTATTTTTTTGAATCATAAAAACATAATACAACATTGAGATTCGGGAGATGAACCTATAATCGCTTTTAAAGAAGCATTTTTATTAAAATAGCCCACACCAAAACAGATTATACCTACCTAGCAAAAATCAACAGAACTTTCATAAACAACTTACGTTAATCACAACCTACTAATTATAGGTCTATACATCTATTTTTATTTAAAAATTACTTAATAAAAGCTCATTTTGTCATTATTCCAGTAATAAACCCGATATTTTATAGAAAGATATTTTGCATTGTATTGAAAAAAATTACTACATTTGTCTCGGGTGATTAAGCAACTTTTTCTACTACCGACTTTTAGTGTGTGTAATTGAGTTGGAGGTTATTTTAAAAATTACTTTTTACAAGCCTCCATTTATTAGATTCTTAGATAAAAATTTAAATGCTGCTCTTTTATAAATAAGGGTGGCATTTTTGTTTACCAAGGGCATCTAGGGATCATTTTCCCTCCTCAAGAGCTCCCGCTTTACCCCGCCTAAAAGCTGCTCAAGCTCCTGATATAGCGCTTGAAATGCCGCAAGATCTCGGGCTCAGCCAAATGGAATCTCTTAAAAAATTCAACTATAAGTAGTAATATATACCACAATTCCCCTTTGCAAACGCTTACAAAAATAACACGTCACATTAACCAAAAGATTGTAGTATTTACGTACATATAATCACGCAAGTAGCTAAGCTCCTGAATATTAACATAAACTTAAAATTAAAAAACACCTGAAATGGCCAAAAATACCTTCCTTGCGACACATTCCAACAGCAAGGAGACCATGATTCAGACCATTGCCAGTGCATTCCTATTATTTTCCGCGTACGCGTTAGCCACCTTATCATTCTTCAAATACCCAGGTAGAATGAAGTCTTTTTTTGTGAAAGCCTATTTGGTATCAGGTACGGTAGCAGGTGCCCTGACTTTTTTCTTTATGCAACTCTTCGTTCGCTAAATTCCAAACGGCCACTTAACCTTGGATTTTTCCAGGCTCAGGGAGGGCTTCAAGCAGATATTTATCCCCAAAACCTGAAGGCTGAAAGTCTTCTATCACCCTACCCCAGGAAGGCCTTGGGGTGCGGACGCCATAATTGCTTGCTTTGGATCAATCAATATTTCTAGGGGATGATTTTCGACATGTTCTTATGAAAGAAAATTGCACACCGCTAAAACGATGCTTTTCATCCATCCGCTCGAATGGGTTTTAGCGGGAATTTCTGGAGAATAGGGCGGTCAATGCGGCTAAAACGGAAAACGTTGGTTGGGTTAATTTACCATGGGCTTCACCCATGGCTATGAATGTGCCGCCCTTCTGGGGCTGGCATTCGAGTTTACATTATACACCATACCACGGATTTGCAACGCCTTAAGCATCCTATCTGTGTTTATCAGCGTTCATCCGTGGCCAAATAGGAACCAAAGATGGCAAGCGCAGGTATAATGGATCAAGCAATATTTCTGGGGGACAAATGTTGACATGGTCTTATGAAAGAAAATTTCATAACTTCAAAACGATGGACTTCCTCCACAGGGCAATCGCCTTTAAAAAAAATATTCCTATTTGCATTTATATCTGCCGTTCCTATGGAACTTACCCTTTTTTGTGCAATCATTTTTGATGCAGGTGGTCACCTGCACCTTCTATATGCCCCTCCGCCAAGGGCGGATTAGGCAGGATGCCCAGTTGCTAACGTATACCCAGGGTTTAACCTCAACCAAGCCAACCACTATACCTGAGCAGATAGCCGTGACGGCTTGTATGATCCAAATCAACTAATCATTCTTTCAGCCTATTCCGCCATTCGGCACCATAGGCTACTGCAGTTTCCAATGTACAAATCGTGGCAAAGTGCCAGCGGCACGATAAATTTTGTAACCTGCGGATTCATCCGCAGGAACTCAAGCGCTCCTCAACCTCCCGAAGGAGTGCCAGCGGCACGGATCATAGTTCCTCTACACAAAATGAGTACTAAATGCGTTTGCCCCACTTGAAAACCATCAGGGAAATCACTTTTAGCCCCTTGAAGTTCTTTAATTCAGGCTGACATCTCTTTACTAACAGTTTAAAAGTGGTTGCCCTAGGGGAACTACCAATTTTCATTATGTTGTAAAATGCCCCTAACTATTCTGCTTGATCTGTAATCTATGGGATCAAGCCACTTTTCCAAGGGATGAATGTTGACATGTTCTTATGGAGGAATACTTCACACCGTCAAATAATGGTTTCCGCCATGGGCACTGAACGGGTTTTAGTGGGAATTTATGGGGAATAGGGAGGGTTATGCGGCTAAAACCGACCATGTTGGATGGGCAAATTCACCATGGGCTTCACCCATGGCTATGGATGTGTCGCCCCTCCGGGGCTAGCTTTCGAACGTATATCATACATAATGTTAGTGTACTTTACCTCTCCCCTGATTACACGATGGCGTAAAATGTGATCAACCGACAATTATGGAGTACTTATACAAGAGGTTGTCTCATAAATAATCCGTCATCACGAGCGGAGTGAAGTGATCTCGATGTGCTTTCATTGCACGTATGACGAGATTGCTTCTTCCGA